>Ga0247780_1000036_pt1 | contig 119997 bp, 128 predicted proteins | sample UWRJL079202R5_FD_179927 | JGI IMG/M metagenome (GOLD analysis project Ga0247780, IMG submission 179927) | Plant litter microbial communities from Arlington Agricultural Research Station in Wisconsin, United States - UWRJ-L079-202R-5 | ecosystem: Environmental > Terrestrial > Plant litter >...
GTGACTTGCACCGATGCGGTCATTTGGTTCTCTTCCTCACCTCCGTCGCAGAGGAGCGCGTTTCAGTCAGCTGTCGGCAACATGGTCACGGAACAGACGCCCAGGTCCAACTAGTGAGCATTGTTGCTGGCCCTGCCCCTGGTGCCGACTTTGGCCCGAGGAACTCTGCGAACAAGGTTCCTCTCTCCTCTCCCCCCTCGAGCGCGAATGCGCGAGCACACGCACGCAAGTACACGTACCGTGACACGTCCAGAGTTCTGCGTATACTCGGTGCATCCAGATTTAAGTTCATGCTCAGCACCGAGATGCCGTTGCCTTGTGTCCGAGCTTGGCATGTCAATTGCGCTTAGACGGTATGTTCCGTCGCCCAGATCAACGGGACCCCTGCGCATCATCAATCGCGTGTCGTCACTGTCCGATCGCAAACGCGGCTGCAAAAAAAGCGACAAGCCAATACGCCAGCACTACTGACCCATTTTTGGGAGAGCTTCTGCGAAAAGATCTGTCTGCACTGTTGATGATTCATTTTTTTCGCGATAAACTTTACCTGCAATTCAATAATTTAACGCCACATCGATTGAACACCTGTGCTGAAAATATAACGGTCAACCAACGTTGTAGATTTAGACTTCTGCGCCAACTTGCTGCGGGCTTCAGCAACGTCAATTGGAGGCAAATCCTGGCAGACTAGCCCAGAGCCGCGCAATTGCTCTCTCCAGAGCCGACGCCACTCTTGATACCTCAATCGAGACCGTTCGCCACTGCTGGGTGGATGTCTGGATCCCTCAAGGATGAGGGCACCCGTCTCCAGGTCGTAGCTGCTGGAGCTACGGCCGGGCTGATATCTCGGTGCGCTACCCTCGTGTGCCGACAAACAGCGAGGTTTTGAACGGCCTGACTTACACGAGTCTCCTAGCTTTGTCATCGCACCCCTCGACGTCGTCAAGATCCGCCTCCAGCTGCAGACGCACTCCCTCTCGAGTCCTGTCACACAGCGCAACGCCAACGGAGGGCCCATATACAGGGGAACCTTTCAAACCATCCGCCACATCGCCAAACACGAGGGTATCACGGGATTATGGAAGGGCAACATCCCCGCGGAGCTGTTATACGTCTGCTACAGCGCCGTGCAGTTCACCACCTACCGCCAGACCACGCTCCTCCTGCAGCGCATCGCCGGAGGCGAAGGCCGTCTGCCGCAGTCAGTCGAGTCTTTCATCGCAGGCGGCAGTGCAGGTGCTCTCGCTACCGCCGTGACCTACCCGCTCGATCTCCTGCGCACGCGCTTCGCAGCACAGGGCAATGATCGCGTCTACACCAGTCTCCCACGGGCGCTGGCGCAAATCAACCGCGAGGAAGGACTGCGCGGCTTCTACCGCGGTCTCGGCCCCGGACTGGCACAGATCGTGCCTTTCATGGGCATGTTCTTCGCCGTCTACGAGACAATCCGGGAGCCGCTCCACCACCTCAGCCTGCCGTTCAGCTCCGGCGACGCCGTGGCCGGCATCGCAGCGTCAGTAGTGGCCAAGACCGGGTCCTTCCCGCTCGACTTGGTGCGCAAGCGGATACAGGTGCAAGGGCCAACGCGGGGGCGCTACGTCCACAAGAACATACCCGAATATCACGGAGCGATCGCGACTATACGGGCGATCGTGAGGATGGAAGGGTTTCGTGGTCTGTATCGGGGTCTGACAGTGAGTTTGTTCAAAGCGGCGCCCGCTAGTGCGGTCACGATGTGGACATACGAGCGAGCGTTACGGTTCTACATGAGGATGGGCGAGACGGAGCACAAAATCTGAAATCTGGCGCCGGAATAACAGGATTGCGGCCATATATTAGACAATAGATCGCAAGAGATACACCTAATAGAACTTTTCACTTTTTTTCAACCTCGGGCTCTCTGGCGTTTCGAAACCGAGGTTCAAATGGCCATTGGTTCTTTTCAAAACAAAATAAAGTGTCCTCGATCCTGGCAGCCGTACTCCTTTGTATGGTACAACGACACGCTCACGAGGGAGTTAGGTATACACATTCCGCTGAGTGCCCTAGACAACCTGCAGCAGAACCCCCTTCTTCGTCGTCTAGAAAGTCTAACCCGCCGAGCCCTTCTTTACACCCGGAACCACATCTATTTCCCCTTGCTTACCCACCCCTCAACCTTCTCCCTTGCCTCGCCCACAGCCTCGGTGACCTTCCTCGTCGCCAAGTTGCTGTGCACGCGCACGAAGCTAACACCCTTCTCGACACCCTCCCGTGCGGATACATGCGCTTCCGCCACGGCAGGGAACCGTTTCTCGTACGTCCAGAGCAACGCCGACACGTTATTCATAGTGACGGGCAGCACGGCCCAGGCGGCACCGATGCCGAGTGCTAGGGGTGAAGACGTCCGCAGGAGTATGCCCCGGTTGCGCGCTACAATGCTGCCTGCCATGCCGGCAACAAGCACGTAGACAAGCCCTGGCATCAGGTGCTCGCCAGACTCGCGCGGGGGCGCGAGCGACGCTACGGTCGAGGTGAAGGAGTGCTCGAGGGAGAAGGCGCGTGCCATGGCCGAGTTGACGGCATCTTCGGCGGTGCTGGCTTGTCGGTAGAGGAAGAGTCGGCCAAGGCGGATCTGCGCTGCGAGCCGGGCCGTGGGTGTCGGGTTGCGCGTGTGCGTGGTCGTTTGGCCGGCGGTCGGGGCGGGGATTACTGCCGTCGTGGTGGAGGCGGTGGGCGCGGATACTGGTGTTGGTGTGGTAATTGCGGTTGTTGTGGGAGCCGGCTTGGTAGGGGCTGGGAGGTAGTCGAAGTCGTCATCGTAGATGGGCTTCTTGGACTGGGGGGTTATGTCAGTTAGCTGACAATGTACCGACTGGGTCGAGAGGAACGAATGGAGCTGCGAGGAACTCACGTGGCGACGCTCTTCCGGGGCTTCGGCGTGGGCGACGCCGGGAGCAAAGGCAATGCCTCCCACGAGGATGGCGGCCGTCAACGGCGCAGCTCGCTGTTTGAGTATTTTTTTAGTGACTTGTTTTCAGGGGTGTTGCGGCCCTGCAGTTCAATTGGCGTCACGTACCCGCTGTAGCAGCACTCTGGCAGCCATCTCCAATGCAATTGGGGATTTCCTCGTGGGTTTCGAAGGAATGGCGAAGGGAGACCGAATGTCGTCGATTGGTGTGGTGCGACGATTCGGAGCTTGGTTGGGATAAAGTTCAGGGACGTGGGTTGGCCCTGTCGGGATGTTCCGGCGGCGTCACTGCTTCGCCCAGTTTTGCTCGGCTTGATCCTAGCGTCTTCCAAGCTTCGCAACATGGGCATTTTAAAGCCGATCAACAAGTGTACCAAGAAACGGTCACCCTAAATGAGTTCTGACAGAGTATTCTGGATCTAGGCGGTTTTACGCCCTATCTAGTTCTCGCGCCGCGAATCGAGGGTGCGCCAACCTGACGCAGCGGCTGTGCCGATGGTTCCCCCGTTCGCGGTGCTTCCAGCACTGCGACCTCGACGATGGGTCTGCCCAAGCTGCCTTCTTCGACGCGCAAGGCCAGTTACACCATTAAGGCCGAGGCGATGGCTCTCAGTGGCATCGCACCCAGAGCCGCAGGGTATTCTAAGAGCGGCACCCTCTATTCGAGTGCAGGGGAAAGAAAGCTCAAACTCGGCTTCCGATGCGGACCTGCGCGACATCTTCGATTCTCCCCAGGCCTGGAAGTGCTTCACGAATCTTAGCTCCCCAAATACCGGGCTTTTCAACAACCGATACCTGACCCGTCCAGAGGGCTTCATCGAGTTTGCGCACATGAGTCTTGCCAGGGCCCGGTCAATCGTTGACAAGGTGCTGGGCGCATCGACATTGGAGGAATACCGAGTTATCGTGCGCGACCTGGATAGACTGAGCGATATTCTCTGCCGAGTGCTGGACATGGCCGATTTTGTGCGCGTCACCCACCCGGATCGGAAGACGCAGCATATGGCGTCGGCCGCTTACGACATGATGTACGAGTACATGAACCAACTTAACACCATGACAGGCTTGAGCGACCAGCTCAACAAGGCAATGGACAACCAAGAGGTTACGTCGTCTTGGTCCGAGGAGGAGAAGATGGTGGCCGAGGTGCTGAGGCTTGACTTTGCGAAGTCGGCAGTTAGCCTACCAAAGGCAGCACGGGATCGTTTTGTTGCTCTCTCGTCGGAAATCAGCAGGGTCGGCTCGGATTTCATTCAAGAGATGGCTCCTGAGCGAAGCCATGTGCTCTTACCGAGCAGTCAACTTCGGGGCATGGACCCAGTTCAGGCGCGGTCGCTGACGAAACGGGGTGTGATCCAGCTGCCCACGTTAAGTGGTGCGGCTGCAGCGGCGCTCCGGACAGTACAAAACGAAGACGCTCGCAAGGCTATTTATTATGCTTCTAGAACTGCTTCGGGACACTCTGTGGGGCTTCTTGAGAATTTGATGCGCCTTAGAGCAGAGCTAGCCACGCTTTCCGGCTTCGAGAGCTACGGCCATTTAGTCCTGCGGGATCGAATGATGGCGAAGACGCCAGAGGCTGTGACTCGGTTCCTCCAGGCCCTGGTCGTCAACAACGGACCGAGGGCTCGGGCGGAGACTGTGAGCCTTCTTGAAAGGAAGCTTCACGATGACCCAGGTGCAGGTCCTCTCCAGCCGTGGGATAAAGATTTCTACGCTCTGGCCATCCGTCGGTCCATGGCACCGAAAGCTCAAAGGCATAGCGATTCGCTGTCGGCATACTTCTCGCTGGGTACTGTGATCCAAGGCATTTCAAGGATTCTCACACGTTTATACGGGATTAAACTAGTACCAAGAGAAACGGTGGTCGGCGAGACTTGGCACCCAGATGTGCGTCGTTTAGATGTCGTCTCAGATACCGATGGCCATATCGCTGTCTTGTACTGTGACCTGTTTTACCGCCCGGACAAGTCACCCAATCCCGCGCACTTTACGCTACGGTGTTCTCGCGAGATCTTCGAGCCGGAGCTTGCTGAAGTCGGGGCGCAGGCCCTGGGAGGGCATGACGCGCCTCAGTTCGAATCCCCCGAGCTTGCTGCCACTGACGGTATGGCTTTCTCCCGGCAGGGCAAAGTGCTGAAGCAGCTTCCAACAATCGCCCTGGTGTGTGATTTTCAGCAGGTGTCTGGTGCGAAATCTCGCCCAACGCTGCTATCTTTCTTCCAGGTTGAAACCCTATTTCATGAGATGGGACACGCGGTTCATTCAATTTTGGCTCGGACATCGTTCCAGAACGTGTCAGGAACCAGGTGCGCCACCGACCTGGCAGAGCTTCCCTCCACATTGATGGAATATTTCGCAGCGGACCCCGCAGTGCTCTCCACGTTTGCTCGCCATTACGAGACGGACGAGCCGTTGCCATACGAACTGCTAGCTGGGAAGCTGCAGCGGACGAGGAGATTCGAGGCCTCAGATACGGAGAACCAGATTATACTCGCCATGCTGGACCAGGAGCTGCACTCCAGCCAGGCCCTTCGCCCCCAGTTCAGCTCAACCGACATCTACCATGGTCTTCAACACCAGTTCAGCAACTCACCGCCAGACCCCCCGGGCACCAGATGGCAGGGCTTCTTTGGCCATCTATCAGGTTATGGAAGCACATATTACAGTTATCTCTTCGACCGAGTGCTAGCCCAGCGCGTGTGGAATGTTGTATTCTCGGCGGGCCGCGATCATGGCTCCCTTCAGAGGAAAAATGGTGAGCGGTTGAAGGAGGGGCTGTTAAAATGGGGTGGCGGGCGCGATCCATGGAAATGTATGGCCGATGTGTTGGGGGATGAGCGACTGGCAGACGGTGGAGAAAACGCCATGGCTCTGGTGGGCAGCTGGGGATCGGGATCAAGCAGCCAAGCTTGAGTGCACAGAGACGGTTTGGACGTGCTCCAACGCCGTAGCTGATAACATGTATAGTATCCTTGGTTTAACGAGGAATCATCGGGTCTGCGTTGGGACAGGCCTCAGCATGCGATAGCAGGTTAGGTAAACAGTGTGTCCAATGTAATTAAGTATATAAAGACAATAAGCTGCTTGCTTTGTCTCACGAGGATGGCCGTGTGGCTTATGATTGATCCATCGGAGGGCACTTCCCGGTGTTTGTGTTCTCAGCCTCCGCCACGAGGCACCACGAGCCAAATCACGATCACGGCCCCCGCAGCCGGGCTTATCTTAATGTCTCTTCGTGCGCATCAACGAAACGCTTATTCGACGTGAATACTCTTTCGCCCAGTCGACAGAAGGAATGGCATTGAGGGTGTCAATTCCCGGCGATTTCTCCCCCGCGATTGGGCTTCTTCTGGCTCTCCTCTTTTCCCTCTCAACACTTTCGACGCCAGTAGCCGCTTCCGACGCGTCTGGGCCGAGTATCTAAGCCAAACCACTTTGGGATACGTCTATCATGGGTGCTACAACGAGACAATGGATCTGCCAGGAACCGTTGGTACTCGAGCACTGTACGGCGGATCCAACGCAGTCCTTGACGGGAAGATGACAGTCCCGATATGCCAAGCATTCTTTCACAGTAATGGCACTGTGTATAAATTTGCAGGCCTGGAGTACTCAAGGTGAGTTTCGCAGTAGGGCCTGATTCCAGTGGACACTCTGAGACGGTAGACTGGCAGAAAGCGCTTTTTGAGCTTCTAGCTGACTGAACCGTGTGGCAGAGAATGCTGGTGTGCTCAGTCGCTTTCGTCGCTGTCCTTATCAACTCGCTATAGACTGGGTATCATTTTATCAGCATATGAGAGTCTTGCGTGCACGGTGTGGCGGTTTTGGTTATAGACTTGGGTCTTAGTTCACATGTCAATTCATCTCAGAAACAGGGCGACCGGGAAGCTTCTCTACTCCCGCCTACCCATTGTTTTTGTTCCGCTCGATTACCTTCATCACATCGGCGAAACTGTTCTTATCACCCTTTCTCTTTTTGGGGCCCCGCTTCCGCTTCGATTTGTCCCCACCGCCCTCACCATCATCGTCGTCGCCCTCTTCACCCCAGGCGGACAGCTTAATTTTGCTTTCCTCCATATCGGCTTCGTCCTCCATCCTGCTTGACCCAAAGCCCATGTCCAAGTCAGCGTCATCCCGGTTGCTTTCCAACAGCTTCTTCTGGAGTCGTTGCTCGCGCTCTGCCATCTTCTGCTCCTCTTCTGACTTTTCAGCGGCGCTGATGGTTTTGACCTTCCTGAGGGCAGCAAGGAACGATTCATCTTTGACATCGAGCGTTTTCGCTTTATAGGTTTCCTCAGACGTCAAGCCTATCTTGGAGTCCTTAAAGTAGTTCCTTGCGCCTGCTGCGGCGGGCCTTGGCGGCGGCGGCATATCAGCTGTGGGCGGCTTCGACTCCTTTTCTGTTGTTGGTTTGGGCTTATCCTTTTCTTCGCCCTCCTCATCTTCGGAGTCACTGCCCTCGAGATCCGCAAGGGGGTCGTAGTCTGAGCCAGCGTCATCGAAGATATTGACCTCTTTTCTTGCCTCCTCAGCTTCTTGTTCCGCTAGCAGTTCCGCCAACTGTTTTTTGTAGAACTCAGGCACTTCCATGCCGAGGACCGTCTCAGACATTAAGGAAGCCTCTTCCCTCTGTTGTTCTTCGACAGCTCTGTGGTTAATTTTCCTCACCTTCCGCCTTTCATGGCCGTCCTCGTCGATAATGATCATGACCTCTTGACCTTTACTGTCCCGCTCTATCCTCGTACCGGGTGCCTTCTTGACGCCAATCTTTTTGAATTTGGACCCAAGGCTGGAATCCTCTTTTGCCTTGGCTGCTGCCCTCGCAGCCTTCATCTCAGCCAAGATCTGGTTTCGTGACCTTTTTTGACCGGGGTTGAGACTGGTGGTCGCAAACTGTCCCTTCTTCTGCACCTTCTCCCTCTCGATAGCTTGAACCTCAGTCGACTCCAGCTGCTCGAGCATGTCGTCCGCGTCGTCCCCCTCCGGTGAGCCACCCTCGGCATCCAAATCCGGCTTGGATGATGGGGTTTCCCCCTCCCCGTAGACATCCTCTCCTTTCCTCACCCGCTCTAGCAGCTTGAAATCAAGCCCCTTCACAAGATGCGTGCTTGACAAGTCACCGCCCGCAATCTCGCCCCGTAGTCGATCATACGTCGCCTGATCAATCTCCTCCTTCTTGAAAGACTCCTCTAAGGCCTTGAGCCGTGCAGCACGTTCGTCTTCCTCCTGCTCCTCCCTCGTCTTTGCGCGATCGACATAGCCCTCGGCAAACTTACTACCCTTAGGCGCTGAGATCCGGGTATTGCCCTTCTTTGGATCCGAGACGGTCTGGTTCCTTTCGGCGAGCTGGCGAGCGAAATCAAGTCTTGCGCCGCCGGCGACAGAGCGGGGGGTCATGGGTATGCTGGACCTGAGTTTGGATCCGAGCGCGATGGGCCTGCTGCCCGAGCTGGGGCGAGAATCGGATGGGGAGGTGCCATTCTGGTCGGATTTTGACTTGGCTGCATTCGCAAGCAAGAGCCTGCGAAACTGCTCGTTGTTCATGTTGCGCGATGTTGTACCCGCCAGGAGTTGTTGGCGGATGATGTTCAGCCTTGAAGCGCGAGGCTTCAGTGGAGTGGCGCTGTGCTGGGGGTGCCGGTTGGTGAGGCCGGTGCTTGCTCAGCTGGGTTAGGCAGCTGGAATTGATCACGGGACCGCGCGCGTCGCAAATCCCCAGATCGCGCTTCTTGTCAACGTCCCACATACCGTGCTTACTTGCCACCAACACTACTGGCGCCGAATCTTTCTGCTCATAGCGATGACTGGGTCCACAACCTTGTTAATTATTTGCATATGAGAGGCGACAACGCTTTTGACTTGTATACCGGTGTCCATCGGCCATTGCGAAGGCCCACATCGAACAAATGATGTCGTAGTCACCATTCTCGCCCATCAGGTCGTCGGATTGACACAATAATCGCGGGATGGGGAGTCGCTTGGAAAAAGGCTCATCCGCTGTTCGGAAACGCCTCGAAGAACATACTTTTTCTGACGAAAATGGCGAAGAGTATGAGGCTAGCGAATTCGGTGGGTTCGGCGACTACTTTCGCCGCAAAAAGCTCAAACTTCAGAACCTGGACATCGAACTTCGCGCAGCGGCAGGAGACAAACCCCAGATCTTCAAGAATGTAGTTGCTCACGTCACCGGCTACACGCAACCATCGGTGCAGGTTCTGCACCGGGAGCTCGTTCAGCATGGTGCTGATTTCCTTCAGTATCTGGACTCAAAAACCATGGCCACTCATATCATCGCCTCCTCCATGCCTCCGAAGAAAGCAGCAGAGTTCGCCCAGTACCGCGTGGTAAAGCCGACATGGGTGACGGATTCTATCCAAGCCGAGCGACTTCTGCCTTGGCGAGATTACCGCGTTATCGACGATGGGAACGGTTCAAGGCAGAAGACCATCAAGATCGATGGCGGGAAGATGTTCAGCAGTGCAACAAAGGAGTCTCCCCAAGGGTACCGAGAGCAAACCCAGAGCAGCTTTTATACAAGCCAGTTTCAAAAAAGATCGGCCGGTGCTCTGAACACACAGGGTTCTAGCAGCCCGTTCCAGCCAAACTCAGCCATGAAGCCGTCTGGAAGGATCGAGGAGATCGATGAAATGGACATTGAGGGACAAACTCCTTCTAAACCGCCTAACTCTACCACGTTCGCTACCACGGATAGACAATTGCATGATGTGGAAAACAGCCGGGGTTCCCCTGAGAAGACAGATTTGGATCAACTGGTCGATTTGGAGGAGAAGCAGACTCTAGGGAAACCAGAAACGCCGGGCAGTCCATCCAGAGTGAAAGCAATGACCTCTGAAGAACACAACGCCCTGTTGCTCTCCGATCCCAAGATTCGGAAGTCATCCACCGCAAACCCCGATTTCCTCAAGCAGTTTTATTCCGAAAGCCGGCTACATCATCTCTCTACTTGGAAGGCGCAGCTGAAAGCACGCCTGCAGAGTATGGCTACCCAGAAAGGTCCCGCAGTGAAAGCAATAAAACGAAAAGGCTCCCGTCGATACATCATGCATGTTGACTTTGACAGCTGTGAGTCAAGAAAACCTGATGGAGTTGTTGACCTTTACTTACGATAAGTGTGGTCTAGTTTTCTGCGCTGTTTCCTTGAAACGTGCTCCAGAGTACGTTGACAAACCGGCTGTTGTGGCCCACAGCACCGGCAGCGGGTCGGAAATAGCATCCTGCAACTATCCAGCCAGGAAGTTCGGCGTAAAAAATGGGATGTGGATGAAACGGGCTTTGGAGCTCTGTCCGGATCTTAAAGTTTTGCCCTACGACTTTCCCGCCTACGAGGAAGCTAGTCAGTTATTTTACGACGCTATCCTGGATGTCGGCGGTGTTGTTCAGAGTGTCAGTATTGATGAAGCTCTTATCGACGTCACTGACGTTGTGCTCTCCGCCACCGGGTCTGATGGCGTTGGCGTAAGCGAAGGCAGTATTTGGCGAGAACAGGAGAAAGTGGATGAGATGGCATCCCAGCTTCGCCGGCAAATCAAAGCGAAAACGGACTGTCACGTTTCAGTTGGTATTGGAGGCAACATTCTACTCGCGAAAATCGCCCTTCGCAAAGCTAAGCCTGCCGGTCAACACCACATAAAGTCTGATGAGGTATTGGATTTTCTTGGTGAACTGAAAGTCGAGGATCTTCCGGGCGTTGCATACAGTATCGGTGGAAAGCTGGAAGAGATTGGCATCAAGCTCGTCAAAGATATCCGCCAAACACCCAAAGAACGTCTGATATCCGTTCTAGGACCAAAGACTGGAGAGAAGCTGTTCGAGTACGCTCGAGGTATTGACCACGCCGAGGTAGGAGAGCAGCCTATCCGCAAATCTGTTTCGGCGGATGTGAATTGGGGGATCAGATTTGTCAGCCAGGAAGAGGCGGAGGAGTTTGTCCGCAACTTGTCCAAGGAGCTCGAACGGCGGCTCCTCAATGAAGGGGTTCGAGGGAAGCACCTAACGATGAAGATTATGCGGCGGGCCCTGGACGCACCATTGGACCCTGCCAAGCATCTCGGTCATGGGAAATGCGACACCTTTAATAAGAGCGTGACGTTCGGAGTAGCAACGAATGATGGTGAAACGATTGGGAAGGAAGCAGTGGCGATTCTGCGCTCATACAAGTTCAGCGCGGGGGACCTTCGGGGACTTGGAGTACAAATGACTAAACTGGAGCCCCTGAAAGCATCCAGTACGAGGCCGGATGGGAGCCAGAAAAGGCTCAGCTTTGCCAGATTCTCTGCTGCTCCATCAGCCAAACGGCAAAAATCAGAGCCGATTGACGATGGCGAAGGGCTGGCTGAGACAGGTGATGTGGAAATGTTTAAGGAGGACCCGATCACCGTCGATCCATTGACGCCGAGGAAGCCTAAAGTACACCCAGCGCTGTCTTTAGCAAGAACTAACGCGGCAGACGGAAAGGCCAGAACGCCACTCAATATCTCAGGGACTCAATTCATCATGCCCACGAATCCGGATGCCGGGGTGCTCTCTGAACTACCAAACGACATCCGAAGCAAGTTACTTGCCCAAGTTCAACGAACCTCGGCCACCCAATCCCGTCAAACATCTCCTTCTCTTTCTAGATCTCAGAGCCCGGCACTCACCGACGACATCCCCTCCGACATCGACCCAGAAGTGTTTCATGCTCTACCTGAAGAAATGAAAGCCGAGGTGCTGGCGTCGTACGGGCTGAGTCGCGCTGGGCAATCCCGGTTGCCTCAAAGCCCAAGGAAGGACAGAGTGGTGCACCGCCCGAAGGATAAGTCTACCCCAACCAAACGCGGGATAAAAGGTGTATTTGGTCGTGTCCGAGAACGGGAAAGAATGCACGATGCAGAGCTGGGGTTGATGCAGACGAGTTTTGTCACAGAACCCACAGCAGCGGAGGCGGAAGACTCAAGTCATGATGATATAGATCTAGTCTCAGAGCTCGATGCCGACTTTCTGGCAGAACTACCTGAGGATATGCGGTGGGAGATCGTTGACGAACATCGCAAGCAGCGTCTCGCGCAGTGGTCCGGGTTGGGCTTCAATGCACCCCGTCGGCGCTACGAGGAAACAGACCATGTTCTTCCGGGTGGACAACTAAAGTTGAACTTCCCGGCAGCCCCACTGAAAGTGGCTTTCTCAGAGGCGGTGACCTCCGCAAAGGACGCCCAGGATATGGTCAGGGTATGGTTCGATAAAACGAAGGAAAAGGGTCCGCACAAGCGAGACGTTGATGTATTTGCGAAGTACCTCCGCAGGGTGTTGGAGGATGAGAGGGACATGGAGAAAGTGATGAGCCTGATAAAGGGGCTGCAGTGGACCATCGACGAAGAACCAGAGGGGCCGGGTAAAGAGGGATGGACGACGGCGATGGGTTCTCTGAAAGAGGGTATCCAAGAAGCGATGGCGGGTCGGGGGCTTGGACCAATGAACTTCAAGTAGCACGGAGAGGTTGGTGGAAGATCCTCTGTGTTCTGTCGTCCCATGCAACTAAGTGTATGCCCACAGGAGGTGTCGGATCGAAAACCTTTATGAAGGATGAATATGGAAAAGATGATACAGAAGAATGTGATAGGATATGATGTAATGAGAACGTCGAAACCCTCTAATACAACGATGTGGCTTTCTGGAAAAAGGATAGATACAATACATTACAGAAACATGCTTACAATGAGCAGAAACCGTATTAAACTTACTTGCCCTTGAGAATTTGGAATATCATCGACTTGGCAGCTTCGAATCCGACTTATACAAACCCTAACCCTGACTATTGGCGCTGCGGCTGAGCATTGCGTGGCATTGCGCACCTTCTTACTCATCGAGGTCCCCAACCAATCCACCAGTTCTAACTCCTTCAGCATCTCGACGCGCAAGCTGCCGTTTATCAGCCTTACCTACGAACCCCCCAACATCCCAACCGCGGCATATTTCCCTCCGCTCCCAACATCTAGGCTATTCAGCTTGCTTTAGATCACAGGGGTCTTTGCGCGCACGGCCAACTCGCTGGCGAGACGTCATCGAGCGATGCGATAATCGGGAACCAGACCTGTCCCCCTTCCTCACGAACGCAGAAATCGCGATAAATCCGACCGGCACGAGTGCTGGACACAATACACAATGGCCGGCGCATGGAATGTGGGCTGCACCCCTCCTCCTTGAAATAGCAGAGATAGGGAAGCTGATGATCATGCAGCTGTTTAGAATATTAGCCGACCTCTCCCACATCTCAGCGAAATGCATCCTCATCTTCTCCATCCACCGGAACAGGAGCGCTGAAGGCTAGCTGCCCCGAATCACCTCTCTACGCTGCATTATTGCTGACTCTGTCCGCGCAGGCGTGTCTCTCATCACCCAGGTCTTCTACGCCGCCGTCTTCGTCACTCGCTACACTGATCTATTCTCGGAGTCATGGGCCTGGAACTACTTCTTCAAGGTCTTCTATCTCCTCTCGTCCTTCTACACGATCGGGATAATGCGCTTTGTCTATCCGCGGACCCGAGAGAAGGAAATCGCCTGGAAGCTGGCCGCCGTTATCCTGGCCGGCTGTCTGATCCTATCGCCGTTCGTGATGATGATATTTGCCGAACATACTGCGTGGTCATTCACCGAGGTACTTTCTCTTCTTCTTCCCCTTTTGAGTTTGCACCCTGTACTGACACGTCATCCCCCAGTGGCTCTGGGTGTTCTCCCAGATCCTGGAGTCAGTCTGCGTTCTTCCGCAGCTTCTCCTCCTGCGCCAGACAACAGTGCCGACCGTCATCACCTCCTTGTATATCGTCTTCCTCGGCTCGTACCGTGGGCTGTACCTGATCAACTGGATTCTCCGGGAGTTCGACACCGACGGCAGGCCTCCTAACGCTATCTCGGTTATCTTTGGCATCATTCAGACAGCTCTCTACCTCGACTTCGGCTGGGTGTACTGGACGCGCCAGCGCGTCAAGCTCCGGAATGGCGGTGTCGTCGACGCAGATGATATGCGACGTGGCTGGCTTCTTAGCCGCATCTTTGGCGGCAAGCAGTTCGCGCAGCAAGACCATGCCGACGAGGAGAACGCCCCTTTCTTCAATGATCACCAGGCCAGTCGTGGTGGTGCAAGTGCTGCCGGTGCCGGTGGCCGGGGCGGGGCATCCCGGACGAAGTGGGGTACCCGGGGTATCTCGGTTAGCGCCGATGAAGGCGTGCTTGAAGCTGAGCAGTCGTTCCAGGACGAGGGTGTCACGGATGTAGATCAGGACGCCAGGATGCAGGACCCCGATGAGTTGGCGAGAGCTTTGGATGAGGATGAGGATGATGCGCCGCCACCTCCAGTCTCAAAGAAATCCCCCACAGATACCGGACCAAGTGGCGTTCACAGCGGCGAAGAGTGGGATGATGATTGAAGAACCACCAAACTCAAATGTCAACGGGTTGCCTTAAAAAGGCACTAGTTTGACTTGACACTTCTAACAGCGATATCTATGGTTCATATATAGGGGCTGATGGGAAAGATGGGTCTGTGCTTTCACAGGATGTCTGCATTTTGCGTTGTATTGTGGTCTGATGTTACCAAAAGAGGTATTTAAGCTCCAAACAGCGGAATCTCGACTGTGGTCTATCCAAAATTGGATCACTCCCGTCATCGCAATCTCTCAGTCTGCCACGCCAATCTTGTAGAGTTCCTCGCACAACAATCACACGGAAACCGGGGCGGTGGAAAGTACCATTTCCCATTGCTGACAAAGTAAACTCCAACCATGCGTGAAGACCAGGAACAAAGTTTACACATCTATCGAAAAGCCTCGCCCCGACTCAGGGAGGGGTGGGCTGACCGTACACCAATTGTGCTCTTGGCTTTTCCTCTCATCCGCACATCTCGTCATCCAACTCGATTACTCGATTACTCGACATCTATCCCTTAGAAGGCCATCGACTTCTTGATCTCGGCAATGGCCAGACCGGGGTTGAGGCCCTTAGGACATGTGCGAGTGCAGTTGAGGATAGTATGGCAACGGTACAAGCTCATAGAGTTGTTGAGAGCGTCCTTGCGTGCGTCGGTGCGCTCGTCACGAGAGTCAATCAACCACCGGTAAGACTGGAGGAGAATAGCGGGGCCGAGGTACTCCTCCGAGTTCCACCAGTAAGACGGGCACGAGGTCGAGCAGCATGCGCACAGGATGCACTCGTAGAGGCCGTCGAGCTTCTTCCGGTCGGCCTTGCTCTGTCTATACTCCTTGCCCTATAAGACAGGGCGTCAGCACTGCTTCCAATTTCAAGTAGCGGTGGTTGTTGTACTTACATCCGGCGAAGGGGTATCCCTCTGAAGGTACGGCTTGATCGACTTGTACTGCTTGTAGAACTGGGTGAGGTCGGGCACGAGATCCTTCACAACGTAGGTATGCGGGAGAGGGTAGATCTTCAGCTCGGCGCTGTCCTCGGAGGGGATACGGCCTATCGGGGCATGGTCAGCATTGACCGCTGAAGAGATCCCGCGTCATTGAGCAACTCACAAAGGCAGGCCAGTGTGTTGGTGCCATTGATGTTCATGGCGCAGCTACCGCAGATACCCTCTCTGCAGCTGCGACGGAAAGTTAGGGTAGGGTCGATCTCATTCTTGATGCGAATAAGGGCGTCCAGCACCATAGGTCCCGTCTTGTTCAGGTCGAGGGTATAGCTCTGCATGCGCGGCTTCTCGGTCGGCGTGTCGGGGTTCCAGCGGTAGATCTGGAAGGTCTTGAGCTTAGAGGCCTCACCCGAGGCGGTGGTGCTCTCCTGGGCGGCATCGGCGAGCTGGGCGAACCCGCGGACGGGAGCGGCAGCAGAGAGGCGAAAAGCTGGCCTCGCGGAGCCGAGCAGTCGGGTCGTGGTGGAGCGGAGAGCGGCCATTGTCGCGGCGGAAGGGAGAGCGAGGGGGAGTGAGAGAGCAATTGGATCGCGTTGCTCGTGGCGCGCGAGGTTGTGTGTCGCAAAACAACTCGACTACCCTGTGGACCGGACGGCGGGAGCAATACAAGGAAGTCGAGACACAAGGACGCTCCAAATCGATGATGTTTGGTGCTCGGTGGCGTCGAGCACAAGTTAAAGTGGGTTCGCAATCCATGATCTTCACACTCGAACTCGGCTTCCCGGAAGACCTCGGCAGAAGCTGGCCAATCAGCCTTCTTCAAATACCAATTCAAGCGCAGGCGAATCAGCATGCCCGACCATGCCCGAGAACCCCCCTTTGGTTAAACGGCGGCTGAAAACTGATAACCGGCAAATGATAACCCCAACCCTTGTTAAACATTACAGCCAAGCGCATCCTCAAACGGAGAAGAGAGACGCCTTCTTTTACAGATGCCTATTACAAGGGAAACCATTTCTTCTGCTTTTTCACGGTAGGCTAGCTTGCGCAGTTTAAATATGCACTGTTAGTCATGCCCGTAGAAAACAGTGTATGGAAGGCAAGTCAGAATTGAAAGGTCAAGCTGTAAATTCTGAGTTGCCGTTGCCACTAGCTGGTTATCTGCTCTCGCTCTGCGGTTAGCCAAAGTATGCCGAGAACCCCCCACGTGAGCATCGCCCCACCCAAGCGGATGGTGTGCAGATGGAGTGCAGCTGGAAGTTAATGAACGGCTGCGCATGATGCAATTTGAAGACCTCTCCAAATTTGGTGATAACATTTTCCTCACAACCACTAGTTTTACGGATTTTCGCGCCAGTCCAGCCCTCAACAATGCGCGAGATAAATACGCCCTTTAACTAAAATCGCTCAATTTTGCGGGCCTTAGAGGGCTTCGCGCAGCTCCGTTGTTGGACTCGACCGACGAATCGCCATTGAATCCCGATTTCTTTCCCAGCAACGGGGAGAAATGGCCGCTAACGCAGGGCGACTTCTCTGGGTCCCATGCCGCCCGAGGCTTCGGCTTGTGAGGCCGATAGCTAGTCATAGGTCTTTACCGATCGGCCGCGCAGCTTCGACAAGCTCCAGACAGTCAACCTTTCCTCCAAGCCACGCGATGGACGGCGACCAGTGCGGCAGCAACGGCCGCAGCTTTTCAACGACGTCCGCGGCGCAGACCGCGCCTGGTGGTGGCAAGTTCAACTATAATGTTGCTGCCTCATACATCGCAAAGGGGCACCACTACGACCCGTCAACACATGTTTTCCACTTCAACCCCTACAACCGCGTCCAGCCGCCGAAACCCGGCAAGGCAAAGTCCTCCCGCCCCGATTCAGGTCAGGATGCCTTCTTCGTGAGCAGGCTAGGCAGCAATCCTAACGAGGTTGCGCTGGGCGTGGCAGACGGTGTAGGTGGTTGGATGGACAGCGGCGTGGACCCGGCCGACTTCTCGCATGCCTTTTGCGACTACATGGCCGCGACGGCACACGAGTACCGACCGAAGTCCAACGAGGCGGCAGGCGGCACGGCTGCGCTGACTGCCCGTCAGTTGATGCAAGAGGGATATTCCGCTGTATGCCATGACCCGACAATCAAGGCTGGAGGGAGCACGGCCATCGTCGCGCTGCTGGCGGAGAATGGCTCGCTCGAGGTCGCCAACCTTGGTGACAGCGGTTATATCTTGCTCAGACTCAATGGTGTACATGCCTGTAGCGAACCGCAAACACATGCCTTCAACACTCCATACCAACTTAGTGTCGTGCCGCCGAGTATGCTCCTCCGCGCCGCGGCGTTTGGCGGCGCTCAACTTATGGACCAGCCGCGGGATGCCGAAGTGACGCGGCTCGGACTTCGGCATGGCGACGTTATCATCTTCGCAAGTGATGGACTATGGGACAATCTCTTTAACCAAGACATCCTACGCATTGTGAGCCGAACGATGAAGAACGTTGGCGCATGGGCTAGCACCGACGCCGGAGTGCAAGTCAACTCTGACCTAGCGCAATATACACAACTCAAGGATTCGGCAGCGGGGGCCGAGGGTGAACAGAAGGGTGATAAAGCGCAGGTCCGGCCTACTGTCACGCTGCAGAGCCTGCTCGCCATGGAGATTGTTGGCGCCGCAAAGTCGGCGAGCCTCAACTCGAAGTTGAACGGGCCGTTCGCCAAAGAGGTCAACAAGTACTATCCCCACGAGAAGTGGCATGGTGGCAAGGAGGACGATATTTGCGCGGTAGTTGTTTTGGTGTCAGAAGACACCCAGGGGGCACCGCCGAAAGCGAAGTTGTGAGAATCATCTTCGCGACTTGCAGCTGTGAGTTGGAACGGAGTACGGATGCATCATGCTACATGATACAGGGCATTACTAGCGTTTTTCTATCGGGCGGTTAGGCGTGGGGTTGGGAGACGCGAGTCTGATACAACGTTGGCAGCTAATTTTGGAATAGAAGTGGGCAAAAATAACTGGAGTTATTTTTCTTGGTAATATCTGGACTGTACAATATAAATAGGAGACCACTGGTGGAAAATGGGTAGATAAAAACAGGACCATCACCTGCCACATTGCCACGGAAGCGAGATGTTCAGATTTACTATACAAGGGGGGCAGGATTTAGAATAGAATTGACGTACTCGGCCGGGTCCTGGTAGGCAAAATGAGGAAACTAGATGCTATTAATACGATCATTGGTGTCTCTCACCGTGCTGTGTTGGCGGTCTGACAATCGAGATCCGATACGTTATCTGACAAGCTGCCAGGGTGCCATGCTCGAGGACCCCCCATCCAGACCCCGAAGCTTCAACACAATCAGTACCCCAGATTTTTGCCCTGCATCTCACCGTCATCGGACCTGCATCGATTGCTTGTTTGCCTGCAGCTACCCGGCCGTTGAACCGAGCGGGGATAGTACGTTCGACGAATCGCTATCTAGCGCAACGGCACTTCAATCAGACCTCTACAAACCATCCTTCCCGGGGGCTCAGAACTTCAGAGAACAGCTTTAATTCGAATTATTTTCCACAGCTTCGAGTTACACCCAACGGAGACGAGCTGCTAAACACATCATAAGGGCATTTTCTTCCAATCCGGCCAGCAAGAGATCCATGGTTGTGGGTTGTTTGCCAGAAAAGCCTGGAAGATCCTCATCAATATCACAACCTGTCTAGCCCACTGATAATGCGGATTTCCATAACCATCACTCTAGACTCTGGCAGCACATTTACACACACATACGCAAAGGCACACACAAGAGTTCCGATTAAAAACGTCGTCCATGATCTGACTACATTAACATATGTACGAGAAACTCAGATACTGAGAGTCTGAGTGCTGCCCGCGTCATCCAACGGGGTGATAGCCAAGCATTACTTGGTACAGTAAGTAGTTCTTTAGTTGAAGAAGACGAGAGCCGCAACGGTCATGAAGACAAGGGCAAGGGGCGACGAGAAGCGCTGGCCCTCGTTGTTGTTAGCCGGGGTGTTGGTGGAAGTAGTGGTCGCCGCGGTACGGGTGCTCGACGTAGTGGAGGTACGGGACGAGGTGCCTAGAATTCGATTGTCAGCATGGGGCTCGGAGAACGAAAGATTTACGGGAACTCACTGCTTGCGGAGGTAGTAGAGCCGCTGGACGCGGGCGCCGAGGAAACACCACTGGTGGTGCTCGTTGCAGACTTAGTGGACGAGGCGGAGGCGGAGGCGGAGCCCGAGCTTGCGCTCGAGACGACGCCGGTGCCCTTGTACTGGAAGAGTACGCTGAAGTTGGGGTCCTTGTCGTTGTCGGTCACGCGGAAAGCATAGTTGCCCGAGGGAAGGCCGCTGGGCGTGAAGGTGAGGGAGCCGGTGGTGACGGCAGCTATGCAAATTGGTCAGCATGGGCCGTGGAACGAGGGCCGTGTTGGCGGCGACAAAGTGCAGACATACGGGCAAGAGTGCGAACAGGCAAAAGATGGAGAGAATCGGGGCCCGAGACAAGCTCAACGAGGACAGGGCCATTGGCGCTGATCCACTCGAGAGTGTAGGGCTTGCCCTCGGTCAGTTCGAACTCCGTGTTGGTGATGGCGGGCTTCGCAAGACCAAGGGTCGCAAGAGCACCGACGATGGCGATGGAGAACTTCATGGTGATTGATGCGAGAATTTGCGGGAAATGCGATACTCGACAATGTATATATGGCTGTAGACGATGAGCTGTCAGTCACTGGTCGTTTGAAGAAGGTTCTGATCCAACTCCACGAGTGGAAAACAAGCTGCGGCGCGTGTGGAGTTTCACATACCAAGTTGGTTATGCCGGAACGGAAGAGGTGTCGGTTGTAATTGAGTGAGAAGCAGTCAGCTCAGAACGATCGTGGAGAAGATTATTATTATTAGAGGCAGGTGCCGAAGTTGAGAACGAGGGTTTGGCAAGAGTGAAAAGAGGGAAGGAGCAAGAGAAGACGGCAATCAGTCCTCTGCAGGGGGTCCTAAATAAACGAAATCTCCAGAACACGAGAGACACGCCAGTGCCGCCGCCAATGGGAGGCCGTTATGCAAAATTTATTACCCCTTTCGCGATGGGGAACCAGCGCGAACGTGGGATCCTGGGGAACCTGAGGCTAGCCAATCTAGGCCGAGCAGGGCAAGGCCACGACCCCGTTTCCCGGCAAGACGCCGAGCACGTCACATCTTGAATCGGGGGTCTGAGCCGGATTTTGGAAGAAAATACAAGCAATTTAAGTGTTCAGCGACGCAAACGATGCAAGGCGATACTCTTGAGAGAGTCCCCCCCTCTGCCGCCCCGTGTTGGGCTGACAGCTCCGAAATAGTTCCCCTTGACTCCTCGTTAAGTGTCAAGCTGAGAACGCTGCTCCACGCAGCCCCGATGTGGTGCTTGAACTGTCTTCTTTTTCCATGCAATGGAAGCTGCAACAAGTGTGGATCTGCCAATCTCTCCGCATATTCGCCTGGAGTGGCGAGGGTTCGTGTCGTTCCTGCAGCAGCTTCGCGCGGCGCGCAGCACAAGGGTCTGCGATGGGGAACTAGTCACCTAGGTAGTCTACCTCCTGCCGGCTCTCCCCACAGTTCTTGTGATTGCAACAAGACGTCGCCTCATGCGACGCAAAACAGGCTGTGGGACACGGTGTGCGGGTGATGGGCCTGCGATGGACACAAAACATCGGCTAGGTACTTGTGTCCCGACAGCATCTGGCATCTAGCAGCTAGAAGTCGTAAGTGAGTGTTACTGAGGGACGCTACGCACAAGCATTTTAGCGTACAGATTATGCAAGCAGCAAGGTCACACCGTTCCACGATCGCCACCTGTAGGACGTCAACCAATAGCAACGCCATCTACACTACAGGTCTGCGTTGAACCACCGTCACGTTGCACAAAAAATATCGCAAAGCCCGGGACATTCTGTGTACAAGGCTGAAAATATTGAGATGCACGCGATGACATGGGCAATCTGCGGCAGATTCGGCGCCATGGCCAGATGAGGCTGGATTTTCGGGAAGGGTCAGAACGTTGGTGCGAGCGGTATAATACGAGATTCCTCATGCACGATTGCGCGTACTCGTCCATTGGCCCTCCATCTTTTGAAAGTGTGTGGCAACACAAAATACGACGACGACCTAATTGAACAACACAGAGCTCGCCAGCTCAGGAATGCGCTGCGGTTACATGTTACGTAGGCAGTGGTAGGCAGGCGTGGGGAGCTTGTTAGAGGACGCAAAGCATGGCCATCCAGCCGCACCTGAACAGAGGCCCAGACAGGCCCAGCCCGAAATCGAAGCATTTAGTAAGATGATGTCACATACCGTTGCCGACCCACGGCGCCTCGTCGTTCAGCTGTCAAGGTGGCACAGTGCACGCATCAGTGAGCCGAGGATGTGGACGTTCCGGGTAATTTCTGTTTTGAAGGGAAGAAACGAGGTTTCAGCGGGCTTGTGCCGTGCGAGGCGCTACAACTCTGGGTGTCAGTTAACGACGGGTAAAGTGCAAACAAGCCGCACCGCCCGGATCTGTTTCCGAGTGAGGCCCAAACTGGGCCGAGCAAGGTCTGAAACATCCTTTATGCCTCTCTGATATCGCCACGGGATGGTGGCTAGGTCCTAGACGCCGGGTATATGTTTCCGTTTCCTCTGTCGAAGCTAGCCATCATCACCTGGGTGGCGAGGAGGTGACGTCAATCCGATCTTCCTTCCTAGTTCCATTACCCGTCAAGAGAGGCGACATCTGACGACGCCTCGCCGGACGCCTTGAGTCTCTTCCCGTAGTGTCTCGACGGCCGTGCCGAGGCTCTTCATTTTGTCGACAAAATCGTCCAGCGAGCCCCCGACGCCGAAATATAGCCTCTTCGCGGCGATAATGGCAGTCGCCTGGCCTCCTGGGTGTGACTGGCGTTGTTGCTCCAGGATAGCGAGAAGGGTCGACGCGAAGCTTTCAAGCGCAAACGGGGAGTAGATAGTCTCTGCTCCCATCACAAGGGTATAGACTCCTCCTGCAGACTCGGTAGGGATGGATGGTACAGAGCTGGAGAGCAGCTCAACGAAAGTGGGCGACCATGCGCCAGAAAGGAAAAGGAGAGAGATCTGGTTCGAGGAGAGGGAGTCCTTGAAGGCCTGGAGAACCTCGCTGGTCAGATCCAGCTCCTGCCCATCCGGAGAGAAAGCGCTTTCCACCACCGGATTTCCCCCACGCTGTTGGAGCGCCCACGCCAGGATAAAGTTAGGCAGGGTCACGAGATAAAGAACCGAAGGGTTGTAGTCCGCAAGGGTAAGCACCAGTGGTAGTTTTACCCCCGACGACTGCCTCCCAGCAAGCGCCCATTGGAACAGAGCAAGAGACGGCAAGGCTGTGCCGCATCCGAGCTACAAGAATTGGTCAGCCAACTGCTATGCTTGAGTCGCCTTGCCCCCAACAGATTGTGCTGTCAAGGGGAAGTATCACCGCACCTCTATCGACATGCAGGGGTTGCAACTCAGGACAGGGGCGGTCTTCTCGGACTCGAGCACCTTGACCAGGTCAACGCTGCTCTCCCAGCTCTTGAAGCCGCCCTCGTAGATGCCTGTCTTCACATCGTGCTCCCCAAGACCCGGCGCTGTCTCGGACGACGGGTCATTATCCTCATCCTCCTCGACCATGAGTTGAACCCGCACATCCCAAAGCTCACGTCGCGGGATCTGGATGGTGCTGCCGTCGTCAAGATCCACGCCCAGCAGGCCATATGCAATTTTAGACGGCAACCTCGATATCATATGATCAAGGTCGTGGCAGACGGGGGGGAGCAGCGGTTTGCCTTGAACCGGGAAAGCGTTGGCTGCTCCTGCTGCTGTCGGGGTCAGGGATGGCACCTCACTTGGCGCAAGCACGGGCGAGGTGCCCAACTGGCTATCGTCCTCTATGTCGTCCCCCGCAAACGAAAAGGAGAAGTGACCCGCCATCTTGGCTCAGGAAGGCAAGATTTTTCGGGCTCTGCGAAGTAAAGGTTGTGTGTGGTTAGCTGCCGAGGCTGGCCGGGATGCCGCCGTTTGTTTCTTTGGGGCCGATTCGCGGTCCGAGCAAGCTGTGCTGTCTGTATGCCCTGACAAGCTGACGGCGCATATGTAGCCGCAATGAGTGCCACCTTTCGAGACAGTGAGTGGTTGACAGTCAACAAGCTTAATTGTTAGCGGAAACGGCTTGGCTCGCTTGTCGTCAACTCCCCGTCTTACAGGTGGGGCGGGATTCCGCTTAGCTCAGCAAAAGGCTCGCATCGGTGCTCGGAGGCGGTTTTCCCTAGTGCGCTTAGTGCAGCCACGGGAAGGTGCAACCCCAACCACTTTGCCGGCGGTGCCTTCTCCTCATTCGCCGCACACACGGTACCCCTCGTGGTTGGACAGGATACGGAACTTATACACATGCCGCAGACACAGTGGCCGTCGACAGTTGCCTCACCCGGGCCAGCCACGGGCTAGGGATCGAGAGTTGCCCCTCGCTCATCGTCGGCTGGCATCCATCTTATTGGGTCGCCGACCTCATGGCCGCCCCCAACTGACTACTCCTGCTCGCGCGTGCTGGGATCGTGGATACCCGCATGGCTTGGCTCTAACGACTCGAGGAGCAGGCAAGCTGGTGGTGCAGTTGTCCGGGAATTGGAAGCAGGCCGGAGGCAGACGAGATCGACGGCGGGTCCGTAAACGAGCCAACAGCACTCGCGAGCGGGCGCAGGATCCAAGCGCCGCTGGGACCTCAAAGGGGCAACCCGCCGGAGCATTGAGGTGTCGCTGGGGGGGCAGCACATGGGATGCATGGTTCTCCCGCTTTGTTGCCCTATCGCATTCCCGTCGAGACTTCACGGCTCCTGGTCGCCATGGTCCTTCAGCAGGAAGTAAGATGCCTGAGGTTTTCCCGAGCCCGGCCGGCCGTTGGCTTGTTTGCGGAGCGAGTCGGTCTCGGGGATGGTCTCGCCACGAGTTCGGATAGTAATGAGGGAAGGCGCATGGAGCATCCGGTCTCCAGCTCCTCCTTCGCGGTTTCCACTTAAAGGGGCTGTTTACCCAACAATGAATTTGAATTGAAAGGGCAGGTGAAGTGGACCATCCCAAGTACCAAACTTGAACCGTCAGTCACTTGTTCTTTGGTTGAGAACGGCCCCCCATTCTTGCTGCTCCCCTCTATATACTCCCGTTCTATACGCTTGCTCCCTTCTCCTCCTTCACAATGGTCCTCGAAATGTCTCGCGATCGCCACGATCACGGCTGTGCGGCAGGCGAACCCCAACGGCCCATCATGGCTCCCAAGAATGTCTACTCTGTCAAGGAACAACCGCTTGGCTCGACCCGGCACATCCGCATCGTTGGCATCGGCGCCGGAGCGAGTGGCCTGAACATGATCCGCACCCTGCGGCTCAACCTGACCGACTACGAGCTCGTGGTATACGAGAAGAACGCCGACGTGGGCGGCACCTGGTTCGAGAACCGCTACCCGGGATGCCGATGCGATATCCCGAGCCACAACTACCAGTTCTCGTGGAAGCCCAAGCACGACTGGACAAACTTCTTCGCCCCGGCCGAGGAGATTGGCGAATACCTCCGCCAGGTCTGTGACGACGAAGGCATGAGGGAAACTATCAAGACCTCCCACAAGATTGTGTCTACCCGGTGGAATGAGCGGGATGGCATCTGGAACTTGATTGTCCGGGATCTGGAGACGGGGACTGAGTTTGCCGACTATGCCACCTACCTACTGGACGGCACAGGAATCCTAAAGTAAGCATGGCACCTGTTGTACGACCAACACCAGACGTCACGTTAAATCCTGGAGGAGCTAACCTGTTGGGCAAATCAGCAACTGGAAGTGGCCCGACGTCGAGGGCATCGGCCGCTTCGAGGGCACTCTAATCCACACTGCCCGTTGGCCAAAGGACTTTGACCCAACCAACAAGGTGATTGCTGTTATTGGCAACGGCGCAACTGGCATCCAGGTCCTCCCGGAGCTTCAAACAAGTGAGTCCGTCCTTGGCCTCGCAATCTGAGACCCAGCTGACATCCTCCCCAGGCGCCAAGAAATTGTACCACGTTGTGCGAACGCCCACATGGGTGCCACCACCACGGATACAGTCGTGGAAGATTATGGGACAGGCCCAGGAGGTTATGAGCAAGATCCAGATGGACAGTCAAGACAACTTCTCACAGGAAACTATCGAGAAGTTTAAGTCCGATCCCGAGTTTTACAGGACTTTTGTCAAGGAGATCGAGGCTCTAGTCAACAACACCTTCCCAATCGTTAGTTACCTTTTTCTTTAACCATTTGACCCACAACTAACGAAATCATGATAGGTGCTCACAAATAGCCCGGTACAGGCATTTGCACGGTCAAAGGTCACGGAATACATGACGGCCATGCTAGGTGGGGACGAAAAACTCTGCAAGGCGTTGATACCAGACTACCCCCTCGGCTTTCGAAGGATGACACCAGGCCACTCCTACCTTCAAGCCCTGACCAAGCCGAACGTTGAAGTCAAGACTGGTGGTGTGAGGAGATTCGTACCAGAAGGCCTTGAGCTTGGATCAGGGGAGATTTTGAAGGTTGATGCCATTGTATGCGCCACTGGTTTTGACACCTCCTTCTGCCCCCGGTTTCCCATCGTTGGCCGCAACGGAAATCTCCAAGACCGGTGGAAGAAGGAGATTCCCAAGTCTTACATGTCGTGTGCTGTTTCTGGCATGCCAAACTATTTCAGTAGGTGATGCTGTATTCACTGCAGGGAGTTCATCGACTAACACGCATCTCAGCTTTCCTCGGCCCCAACGGCCCGATTGGACACGGCAGTGTTTTTACGTTGAGTGAACACATCGCCAAGTACATCGCAGGTGTCATCAAGAAATGTCAGACAGAGGGCATCAAGTCCATTGCTCCGTCCCAAGACGCAGTTGATGACTACTTTGAACATATCTCTACATTTATGCCCCGCATGGCCTGGAGCGCCCCGAGTCGCTCATGGTTCACAAATGGACAACCCGGCGGCCCGGTTACAGCTTTGCACCCTGGCAGCCGTATTCACTTTTTCCACATGCTGGAGAAGTTTCGAGGCGAGGATTGGGAATATGGTTATGACAATATCAAGCAGAACCGCTTTTCATATCTAGGCAACGGCTTCTCGACGAAGGAGCTTGACCCTAAGGTTGACCCAACATGGTACTTAGATGCCCCGGCTACGGTGGCATGAGCATAGAATTGGCGCTGAGGTCTGATCTTAGGTTCGGCGTTTGGGTTGGTCGGCGTATTTGGGGCATTTTGTTCTGGGTATATGGGCTTCTTCAGGGCTGCACGTAGTGAAGGGGCAGGACACGTTCCTTCTGGGCATTTGCATGGTGAAAGGGCACTCCACTGTCAGTAAAGGGAGTAATTTTGCCAGCCAACCGCACATCCAAGTCATTTTCGCTGGTTTCCGTCACCAGCAGACATCAATAGATTGGCTCTATTTTCACGGACGACTGAGGCATCATGCAGCGCTTATGCTCGAAGTTTACAGGTACATGTTAAAGCAATGCGGCCAGACCAGGCTGAGGTCATGAGGAACCGCCGCTCTCTTCAGAGTCTTGTTTCTGAATGGCCTTCATAAGTTCATATAGCTGGCCAAGTTGCTCATCTGCACGTGAGCAATTTCTTCAATTAGCGTGCTGTCCAAGTCAGTCAGTCAGGCAGATCCATACCGCTCATCTTGGCAATCTTGCCCTCATCCAACTTCTCCCCTACCCACGAGTTGCCCTCAATACTTTGCGCGTATAATTGCCACTCTGTAAGAAATCCTATCTGCACGGTGTTACTGCCGCTCATATGCATATACGCGCACCGCCCGGGATGTGACCTGAGTAAGTCACGAGTGACAATAAACTTACCAGATGCGCAGGGTTTTCTACGGCCCGGTGCGCCCGGAACTCGGCCTTGACGTAGTCGTCGCCGAGAACGCGCATCTTGTGCGGGAGAAACTTGCGGTGTGCCCGGAAGAGACGGCGGTAGAGCGGGATTGGCGGGAGGAGGGCTAGAGGTCCGGGGCGGCTGAGCGGGTTGCTGCTGGTCTTGGCGGTTTGGAGCGCGGAGGCGAGCCGGGGGAGGGTGCGTCGCATTGTGAGGGGAGGTTTTTTTAATTTTTAATACGATGGGATGGGGGTTGGGAGGGAGGGATTTATGAGATGGGGTTGTTGTTAGGGGCTGGGAGTGAGAATTTGAAGGAGAGGATTGAGATTGGTGTTGATGATGGCGGTTTGGTGAGTTGAGACGGTTAGGGACTAAGTCGCGATTTCGGCTTGACGTCAGCTGGCAGGGGGAAATGCCGCGGTTAAACGGACAGTGACAATTTGTAAGTTCGCACGGTACAGATCACCAGGGACTAGCTCGAGGCGTTGAGTGCACTTCTCCGTGGCTTGAAAACGAGCAACAAGCCCGTTGAAGAAATATTGAGACCTTTCTGAACTACGATAAGGTTCAGAGCGATACGGTAGAGTGATTCAAAAATATGATCGAGGGGTTGACTGGAGAATAACAAGGCTCTGTACCGCACTGTGCACGCCCCTTGAATACTTAGCTCCCCTTCCAATATATCGCTAATGTCTTTGAACTTGTGTAAAACACTGTATTGAATTCTCCGCTGTCCGGGATCTATTCTTCAAATGACTGTGCAACCCATTCCGCCTGCACCGCGCTGACCTTCTTGGCATAATTCTTCTGGGTATAGACATGCTCCAAAAACATGATGGCCTCCTTCTTCTGCCCGTGAAGCACGCTTGACGGATGTATGGCAACCACGTGTTTCCCTACCGCCGTAACGTAGCTGCTGTCAGGCGCTAGGAGGGCCGTCTTTAGCGCGAAACCTCTCATAAAACACTTGATAATGGCCTCGGCCTGGTCTGGTGATGTTGGGACAAAGGGCTGCGGATCGGCCGGTGGTGCCTCCTCTAGTAGGCCGTGTCGCACGCAAAGGCTGCGGAGCTGCTTGCGGATGTTGAGCGCTTGGCGCATATTTCGCACGTTAATCTTGCGCGCCTTGCACCACTGCGGTCGGTCCGTATTCTCTGCCGCGTACCGCTGCATCGTTGTCAGGTACGTCAGCAGGTCGCCCTCGCGGCGTGTAAGCTCCTTGCGGGCGATTTCGACTTCCTCTTGGTCCTCCTCTGTTCGTAGCTGCATAAAAATGTCGTCGCCTGACGTGATGCACGAGATGATGTCAATGACCTCGACTAAGCAGTTGTATTTCGGCTCCGCCGCGGCGACGAGCACGCGCGCATACGGCGCTGTGACTGGGAATAGCACCATCTTGCGGCCCATGTCGGTGATGTCAGCGTTGTCGTCAAGGGCGCGCAGCATTCGAAGATGAATGAGAGCTTTCTCGACGGACTCGACCGAGGGACGGTCCATCAGCGGGAAGGCTAGGACATCGCGGATTCCTCTTGCTTTCATAGTCAAGATCGCTCCTAGTACGTCGGTCCGCAAGATCTCGGGAAGATCGGTCTGCGGCATCATATCGTAGCTTTCTTCGGTGTATAGCCTAAAGGCTTTGCCCGGCCCCTCTCTGCCAGCACGACCGGCCCGCTGGATAGCTGATGACTTCGAGATGGGCTTTGCGAGAAGCGACTCCATACCTAGCCGAGGCCTGTACTGCTTGACCTTCGATTTGCCGCAATCGACGACATATCGCACACCAGGAACCGTGACTGACGTCTCGGCAATATTTGTCGCGAGAACGACCTTTCTCGTAAACTTCGATTTGGCCGGCTGGAAAGCCTCATGCTGCGCCTCCATGGATAACTGACCAAAGAGAGGAAGTGCTTTGATCTTGGGAATGTTGGTTGGGAGCGTTGCTGCGTATTCTTCGATCAAGCGCTGTGCCGACTCAATCTCTTCCTGGCCACTGAGGAAAGCCAGAATATCGTTCTTCCCATGTTTGTCCTGAAGCGGCTGCTCGGTGTGGAGCTTGAAGATGGTCTTCAAAAGCGCCTCCTGAATGTCAGGCACGGGTTTTGGTGTGTGAGTGATGTCCACGGGGTACTGACGCCCCTCAATCTGGAGATACTCCACGGTTGAGTCCCCACCAGTAGCTTCCTCGGACGCTGATGAAGCTTCCTCGTCCGAAAAGAAGGCCTTGATGGTTTCCACGTTGGCTGTGGCACTCATCACCACCACCTTCAGCGGTAGACCGCCTCGCCCGGCCTTGTCCCCCGAGGCAATCTGCTTGAGAAAACCAGACAGCAAATCCACATCGACGCTCCGCTCGTGGATTTCGTCGACAACAATGGCGCTGTACTGCCTCAGGTGCGGATCGCGGAGCAGTTCTTGAAGCAGCATACCCTCGGTGACGTATTTGATCTTGGTTCCCTTCGGAACCCGGTGGTCAAATCGCACGGAGTAGCCGACCAGCCCCCTGGAAACAGGGCCTGGCTTTCCATCCTTGCCGGCGTCCTCGCCGCCTCCCTTCTGGCCAGTGAGAGGCGTCCCAGCTTCGCGGGAGACGCGGTGCGCCAGCGTCGTAGCAGCGACTCGTCGCGGCTGCGTGATGGCAATGACACCTCCCACGCCGACTTCCTCCTCCACGTCCTTCGAGGTCGCGTCGTCCCCGCTGGCTGCCTTTTTGACCTTTACTATTCTCCGTTGGCACCATTTCTCCTGAAACAAGAACTGCGGCACCTGGGTACTCTTTCCTGAACCTGTCTCACCCACAAGCAGTAGTACGTCCTTTTTTCGCAGTATCCTGCGGATGTCATCCTGATACTTCCAGATGGGCAGTGCCTTGCGAGTTGGGAGGTAGTGTGGGTCGCCGGGCGCCTTCCGTGAAGAATCTTGGTCATGGCTCTCATCCGCAGAGGCCTTCCCAGTGGCCAAAGCGGCCTTATTTGCATCCAGAGAGGCCTTGTCTGTATCCAGAGAAGTGTTTTCTGCTTCATGCGGTGTCTCTTTGGCATTTTCTTGGCGTGGTTTTTTCGTCAGGTAGCCCTCCAGCGATATGGTCTTGCCACCAATTTTGAGCACGTTGGCTTCATGTTTCCGTTTTTTAGACATAGTTGCTGCACCCAGGTGTATGATGTTGCGTGGATGAGGTGCAGCTTCAGACATCGAAAACTTGAGACCCGGGGTGAAATGCATCCCGGCGATTGGCTGCACGTTAAAGTGGGGCCATATCAGCGACCCTCCAAGGCTCACCCAGCGTCGCGGGAATGGTCATCGGTCATTGACGAAGAGTAACCGCGGTGTACTGTAGAAAATGATTTTTTATGATTTTAAGGCGAACCCGGGCATTTAGTAGGCACGTTGCAAACTGGTCTCCCATTTTAACTCCCTATATTATTATCCTTGACTCAATCTTCGCAGTCCGGTCTGACTCTATTAGACTGGCAACAGTTAAAACACAAAACTACAAAGTCCGATCCAAATTGAAAGACGCCGGCAATCCTTTCAAAGAATTAATTTTGTTTCCAGTGCCTTGCAGCCATACTTCTCAGGTCATCCTGCCCGCCCGCATGAGGTTGGTATGGTTCCGCCGAACTTGGTCGTTCGCACGCTCGCTCTGCGGGAAACATTAGCAACGTAACTAGCCAGCTCGCAAGTACGAGCACATTGAAACAGATTCTTACCTTCTCGGTGATGCGGTCCACCTGTTGAATCTGGTCTTCCAGCTCCTGGTTGATCATCCGGGCAGCTCCGTGCAGCATTGACACACCTTGAGAAATCTGGTCAATCTGATCGTCAATCTCGTCGTTGTTTGCCTCCTGCTCGCCATCGTCATCCTCAAACTTGAATTCTTCTCTCCTCGACCGGCTGGCCTTGCCGGCACCGAGTGTTGTGGGCTTCTGGAGATCTTGCATCACCCCATCCATTCGCATTCTGCCTTTGTAGGCGCCTGAGCGAGCCTCGTCCCGCGCTCTCATTTCTTCCTGCTCACTGAGCTTGGTTTGTTCGTCAAGTGCCTCGAGCTTCTTCTTGTTCAGGCCGGTCGGCCTAAACATTGAGCCGTTGAGTTTGTCAAGACGCTTGGTTTGCTCCTTGGCGATGCGGTTGTGAACAGCTGCCATAAAGTTAATATGTCAAAGTGTTGCCTGCGGAGTACCCCTTAGGAGTCGAGTGCCTACAGGAATTATCAATGTTTCTCTCCGAGTTATCGAGGTGCTCTCTTTGGCGTGCTAGAGCCTGTGCGATATTCATAGCACTCTCGGCTCCGGCTCCAACCATCTGCAACGACCTGGCGCCGCTTTGGATTGTCGCCTTCTGGGTGTCGATAATTTCCTTCTTGATATCCTGAACCTGCATTTCTTGTTGCTCCTCCTCCGTCAACTCACGGTCTTCGCCATACCCACCATACCCGTCGCCCGCGGACCCGGATTGCGAGGGCCCATTGGGGCCGGAGTTGTAACCAGGGTTCTGCCGAGCGGCCGGGGGCTTGTAGTCGTTGAACAGGCCGCCCCGGTTGTCGTCGTCAAGTGAGCCAAGGCCGCCGTATCCACCCTGCCTTTGAGGAGGACCACCCCTGGCGGGCTGCTTGTTATCGAAGGGAGCACCACCGTTGTCGTATCTGTTGCCTCCATATCCTCCAGACGCGCCAAACTTGTCGTTTCCGTACCCGGAGCTTTGCTGTGGTGGCGCAGGGCCGCGGGCGCTCGGCTGAGAACCGGAGTAGGGCTGAGCGCTGGAGTAGGGCGGAGGGGGCGAGTTGATCCCGCGCCCTGCAGCCGGTCCACGGGGTAGACCGCCGCCGCCGACGCCGGGGCGAGGTCCGCTTGGGAGACCCATGGGGCGGTTGGGTTGGAAGGAATTCGAGCTCGGAGCGGGAGCGGACGACTTTGCGTATGGGTCCTCGGCAGGCTGTCGCGCGTAAGGGTTGTCGTCTTGGGGCGCCGGCGAGCCCCGGTCGGACTTGTCCTTTCTACCGAAGATCTTCTTCATTGTTGCGGAATGACGCAAGCTGCGGCTGGATTCGGGTTGACTAGAAAGTTGCAAAGGAGATTGTGGTGTAATGAACTTGGATGCCACAACACGTTGGAAGGGTCCAAGGGGTTTTGTATCGGGGCGGGGTTCAAATGGGTGCGGCGATCCTGTGTCTGGGGTCTGTTACAGGGAGCCAGACTACAGGGGGTGGTCGGTTTCTTTTGTTCGGGTTCGTTGGGCTGCGTAGGCCGCCAGCCAATCCAGAGCGACCAGCGCTTCCATGTAACTCAGCCCCAAGCCCCGCCACGGTAAACGTCAGCAGCTGCGGCGCTGAAAGAAAAGCTGATGCTCCTGGAAAGTGCTGAGGCGCATGTAATTAAGGTGCCACGACGATGAAAGATCTTGTTGGAAGTGGTGGGAATTCCTTGGATACAATATTTAGTTTCAGTGACAATAGAGCTCAGAGGCACGAAGGAATATCGTGCTTCTCCATCAGGGACCTCTTGGCCCCTGAACTTCATTGCTTGATTCCCCACTATTTTGTACAAGTGGGGGTTCAGTGCCTATCTTATCAGTGGTTGGCGACCGCCGACTGCAGCATCGTTGTCGTCCGATGCGTCACAACCTTGTAGTCTTTCCTCCCCAGTCGGTTTCTTCCGTTTCGTTCTGTGACGCACCTTCATTGTCAACTGGCTGCATATTATACACGATGTCTTTCCTCAACTAGATGGTGATGTTCAGTGCCTGTCACCATCGAGCCTCCCACTTGAAGTTTCTTGACCGCTCCCCTCTCCGCCCGGAGTGACGACTATCAAACATATAAGATGATACCTCAAATACACTACTTACACTCCCATGCGATGGTCACTTGTCTTTTATTATCTTTACGAATAGCTGCCTGAGTCATTCTGCATTCTCGCAATCGGTGAGGAACAAGGGAGGTTTTGCTTCCTGAACACACAGAAACCTAGGAACCCCAGACTTCCCCAGCAGGTTTCGTGGTCTCAATGTCGGTCTTTACCTTTGACCCCAACCCTCCTAAGGTTTCCTCTCCTTGGCTGAAGCCGGCCGACCCCAGCAGTGCGCCAACTGCCAAGGGGCGGCTGCCGATACGCCGCGGAAGCGTCGAGTCGGGAGTGCTTTCAGACTATGGTGTCACCAAGCTAGAGGCAGAACCGCAGGATGGCCCCACGGAATACAAGCTTCACCTGCTCTTGAGACCGAGGAGGAAGTACGAACGTACCAGCACCCCAACTCGCATTTCTGGATCCATACAGTCCCGTCCCCCGCTTGATCACAAAACAACAAAAGCAGTTCCGGCAGTGGGCAGCGCATCTAGTCAGACGCGCCAAGACCGCCTCGAGCATCTTACAACGCAGTTGCTATGGAGGTTACAGCAGTCTTGTCCTTATCATGCGAGTTCCGCGGCACACGGCCTCGTTATCCCCCAGCTTCCGACCGAAACCCTCTCCGGAGATGCTCCAATCAAGCTAGGGAAGCTGCTTCCCGGTTTGGAGGCTTCTCGTGGGGCACTATACGAAATTGGTGTGGCTGATGATGGTACCCTTGCGGGTCTCACCAAGGATGAGATGGATGAAAGTCTTGCTACGCTTCGTGTCATGGCCTCGAGCCTGGGCTGTAGCATGAAGGTGCTTCGAATAGTTGACGTCGGCGACTGTGAATGGCTTGAGACCGGTGGCTCCAAGGAATCTCCCGGTCTGGGCTCGAAGGACCTCCGGCATCACGCAAGATTGTGGGTGGCCGAAGCGTTGGTTGCTCCGGATTTGTCGCCCAGAGATGGTACGGAAAAGCCATCAACGCCAAAGCCACACCCGCTATCAAAGTTGGTAGAAGCTCTACCCGACCCCCAACGAGGTCCTTTAACGACAGATCAGCTCCGTGTGACGCTCACTGGCCCAACGACCTCTGGCAAGTCGACTTTACTGGGCACCCTTTCAACAGGGACTCTTGACAATGGTCGCGGGAAAAGCCGGCTCAGTCTCCTGAGGCATCTCCACGAAGTCAACTCTGGCGTCACGTCTTCTGTCACTCAAGAACTCATCGGTTATGATGACGGAAGTATTATCAACTACGCTCACCGAGGCGTTGACTCTTGGATTGACATTCACGACCTCACCAAAACTGGCCGGCTTGCATTCTTACTCGATTCTGCTGGGCACCCAAGATACCGTCGCACTATTCTCCGGGGTATTATCGGGTGGGCGCCGCATTGGACACTGCTTTGCATAGACTGTACGTCTGCCGCCTGTGCTACGTCTTCTGCAGCGGATGTACTTGGGCCCGCTGGCGCAGGCGTTGACCTGGCGCTTCCCTACCTGGAGTTATGTCTCCGGCTTCGTCTTCCCATGGCTATAGTCATAACCAAGCTTGATCTGGCAACTAAGCTTAGTGTAGCCACAACTCTGAGCAAGATCTTGTCTAGAGTAAAGGGGGCAGGGCGGGCGCCAATGATGCTCAAAAATAGCCCAGCCGGCCAGAATGAGCTGAGCCGAGTTTCTGAGGATGACCATGCAGCTATCAAGAAAGTTATGGACGCGATGGTAGCCAAAGACGACCTCTTATCTGTTGTACCAATTGTGCTGACCAGCGCGGTTGACGGAAGGGGCGTTGGTCTTCTCCATGCATTGTTACAGAGCCTCCCGTTGCCACCAGGGCCAACATCTCGCGACTACATTGGGGCGGCCTTGAACCCCGAGCAACCGGCATGCCTCTTCCACATCGAAGACAAGTTTAGCTTGCCTGCGTCGTATGCTCTAACTACTCGGGATGCCGAGCAGCAGATCGACGCAGGAACTGTAGTTGCGGGCCATTTGCGCTTCGGTAGCTTATCGATCGGTGATAAGGTCGTTGTTGGCCCCTTTCAGCCTGAAGACGATGAGTCTAACGGCCAGACACCTGACGATCGTTTGACGCCCGGTATTTACGGCCTCTCTATCTCGCACCCTTCAACAGCCGAGTTGAACCGTATCGCCGCTAAGAGCGCGATCTCGGCATCTACTATCAAGGGCGAATGGCATACTGCATCCATTGTCAGCATTCGTAACCTCCGACTCCCTGTCCAAACCCTCGCTGCGGGCCAAGTAGGGTCAATTGGGATGGTGTTTGATCCCCCAAAGGACGAGAGCTCCGATAATGGACCGAGACATTCGTCCTCGATCCCACGGTTGCGGAAAGGGATGGTTTTGGCCGTCCCTAGTCAACATATGACTGCTACAGGACTATCTCTCCAAGCTGCTAGTGGCATGACGGCTATTTTTGATGATGCCGAGGCTGGCTCACTGTCGGTGGGGAGCCTCGTCAATCTTTATCTTGCAAGCTTTCGCACCACCGCAAGAGTTCTACGGGTCTCAAAGACCGATGGCCAAGACGACGGGAGCAAGATGCCCACAGAAGATATCGATGACCTGTTCAGCTTGAGTGAGGACATTGATGTTGACGAGTTGCAGTCCGCTCCTTTGATCGAAGGTGGAACCGAAGTGCAGTTGGAGCTCCTTAACAATCGTGAGTGGATTGAGCTTGGTTCAAGGATTCTGATATTGGAAGGGGGGAGCAAAGATAAATCAGGGCTGGAGGGATATATGGGGAAGGTTGTTGAAATTGTTGAATGATTGTCAGCGAGATGATGTAGGGATTCCTTTGGATTGTTTTCCTTGTTATCCTTGTTATCCTTGTTAGCGATTTATGTCCTTCCTGTGGAAATGTTACTTTTTTGCAGCGTTTGAAGTTGATGTAGGTCAGTCAGTCAGTTAGTTGGTCATGATGAGTTTGTGTATTTGTTTATTGTTCCGTTGAAATGTTATTGTTCCACTTAAACGCCTTGACGCCGAACCCATGCTTCGGAGATTGCCTTTCTGAAGAGTCTTATGTCATTGTCATCATGCCCGAACCAAGCCGTAGAATAGTGTCCACGTAAGAATGAAGCCAGCCAGCCCGTTTGGCAACCCGCCGACCCAAAATTCGAACGGTGTGCGGAAGTAAAGACTTGTGTCGAGGGGGCCTGGTGGTCCGCCCTTGCCGGAGGCTGAGGACGATGATGATGGGGCGACACGCAAGACGTAGAGGAGGACCGACGTCAGCATAGAGAAGACGATATAGAACAGGAAGCCGCTGTACGATTCGAGACCTAAGATGCCGGCGCTGACGCCGAAGAGCGAGGCCGTGAGAGACTGGAGGTTGTAGAGGGTCTAATTACGGGTGGTCCGTTAGCCAGGGGTTACTTGTCGCCCGGGGAATGAAGAGGGTAGTGTACTCGGGAGTTATGCTGAATTGACTCGGGGACCAGCGGGGATATCTGGAGCTCTTTTTCGGTCGACATTTTGGCGGGTCTTTTGGGTCGGCGCGGGCGTTGAGATAGGTTGGAAGCCGGACGTCGTGAGGCTCTTCATGCACCGGGAGGCTGAAGGCTCGTTTTGGGGTGGCTCTTGATGCGGCTCGAAGTTGATCGACGAATGCTGGCAAGTGGTGGACGCTTCCAGCTTGGCCGTGTTTGCTTTCGCGAAGGTGGAAACAAATTTTGGGGGTCAATCCCCCGCGTAATGCCTGGTTTCAGCCTAGCCACTTGTGGGAATAATTACGCACTGCCTTGTCCCTGTTGGCAATTTACCGGGGCACGCGACCCAAACTTTTGACTTGCCCTTTCCAGCGGCTGAACATGAAAGCAAGCTCCAGTGTCGCGGATGCGAGGAAGTTGAGCTGTTTGAACTGTCTGTCATCACGGCTAAGAGCTCCTTTAATGTTTCTAGAGCTCTGGAGGAATGGTAATGGAAAATATTACTCGCATATCCTTCGGCCGTCGACATCCGTTATCTTGAGCTTCTCGTGGCTGGGGCTCGAGTTTGAGAGCTGATGACGGAGCCGTGCACCTTGGCGCTCTGTACGCGAGATGATTGGCTCATGCGGACAAAAGTGGGAAGAGCTGGTATTCGCACAAGCGAAGGGAAGGGGCTGGTGGATTAATCTGTGAATAGAATGAGGTGAGGCGTGCTACGGAGGTTTAATGAGCTGCTAGTGCGCCAGTACGGCCAAACCTCCCGTTTGCCGTCCGCATATCCAGTGCAGTTATCACCGTTGCCAACTTCAACTCTTTCCAACACACGACATCGTCAGATTTTCGCCGCGCGCTTCAACGCCCAACGAACATGCAAAGCGGCTACGAGCAGCGCTAGCAAGTCACCTTATCCAACAGCTGTCATCCTTGCCCACCACGGGGCCTCCGCTACCTACAACCAGCAAGCAACACCCCCTTGTGTCTCGTTTCGTGGGACTCTGAGATTCGGATCGTGTCGTTTGGTCCAAGAAACGGCCGCTTGCTGCTGTGCACCAGATGGATAGCTGGGCGCACGCCTTTACGACTGTGCAGCATCCTTGATGGAGACCGTTATTCATGACCATACTCCTTTGTCCGACTACCTGAATGGTTGGTCACCTCTTCCTCCCCCCTCCCTTCTGCCCCAACTCGAGTCCACACTATCTGCACAATTTGAGCATTGTTTTATCTGACTCGGCACCATGGCAGACCAGGGCGAAGAGCAGCATGAGCACTGGGCACCCACGCCTCCCGCCTCTGAGAGACACGATGAATCGCTACCCGGAAGCCCAGGTTTTGCGCCAGTAGGTCGTCCTATGGTCAGGAAGCGCTTCCGCAGTAAGATTCCGGATCCGCTTCGTCTCGATATTCCGCGGATGAGCCGGCTGAGCTCGCTCAACACATATTCGAGCGCCGTTGCTTCAAGCATAGACCGAGCCGACAACCTTAAGTTTATCGAACAGTTCCGGTACACCATCGTAGCATCACAACTACTCAGCGGGCCCTCGATTTCGGGACAGCACCACTATGGAAATCGACCGCGAGAAGAGGACTTGGAGAGCGCCCAGCGTGGGGTGGTTCCAACTTCCACTGGGATTGCCGTGACAGCAACTGGCGCGCTCCTCATGGCATGGATCATCAGCTGGGTTTACTACGGTGGCTATTCACATCTGACGAAGAAGCGAGTGGTGTTTGCGGCGGTGATCTTGGTTGGCCTGGCGTCTGTCTCGCATATTTACATCCGACAACAATGGCTCCGGTATCTTCGGGAGCAGGCTATAGCAGAGGTTACCAACTTCGTCTCCAAGTCACACGATTTTGACAGCGCATCGAGTGCTGCACTGTCCCTGATTCAGGAGGTCGAGCTTGTCTCAAGGGGCTACAAGATGTATGTGACAACTCTAACCTTGTGTAATAGGTTCACCAGCTAACACTTTACAGAAGCGCGCCGTTGCCCCCCATTAGTCGCCTGGAGGACAGAAGCCAAACTCGTAGGTGCGTCCGGCTACGCAAAGCACTCAAGGCCCGATTCTCAGACATAATACAACACTACATCCAAGTATCGACCGCGGTTAAAGCTTTCTCGGAACAGCTGTGCCTGGAGAAGTATCACGATGTGTATGACATTAGCGACTTCGACATGCAGGACGCGCTGCAAGGCTTCTCGGACGGCGAATTCGACGATGCCGAGTCTCTTCGAGCTCTCAAGATCGCGGCTGCTCGATTTCATACCATTCGCAAGCTTCTCCTTTGTGGCCTGCTTGCATTTGAGGCCACGGGTGAAAATAGCGATTTCCTGCGGTGGTCAACAGCGGTCGAGGGACTTCGGACACTCAACGAGATCACTTACAGCTGCTATGAGGGCGTCCGTCAAATCCTCAGCGAAGAAGAGAGTAGGCAGGCCCTTTTAACTTCCAAATCCACATTAGCGTAGACTGACTCGAATAGCATTTCCGACCATCGCTGATGCGAAGGTACCGCTAACGCCTGGACGAGAGAAACGGCGCAACCAGTTTACCAAGCTCAACTCACTCTCAACTGGTATTCGAGGCTTGCAAGCTAAACTAGCCTTGCTGCGGGAGGAGTCTACGAGAACGCTCAACGAGGCGGAAGATGTCTCGGAGTTAGGGGCGAGTCTAATGGCTCAGTATGAGTCCATCGGCCAGGATCTAAAAATGCTACAGCATGCATGGGAAGAGGGGAAGGCAGCTTTGGCATCGGGTATTGACCGAAACGAGAAGCGACTGTCATCCATCAGTGCACTACTCTCCCCGACAATATCGCTGAGCGGTCTGACGACGGTGGACGAAGGGAGCGCAGTCGACGCCTTCAAGGCTCTTACGGGCGAGTCTCCCCCCGGCTCAGCGTTTGGTAGCGCAGGGGGCGATCAAGACGAGGCTGAAGTCTTTGAGGCGGTCGCCTTACCCCCCCGCCCGCGCAGTTTATTGACGAGAGAGGAGCGAATCGTCAAGATGAAGGAGGAACGGGGGAAAAGAGAATTGGCCAGAGAATCGGCGGAGGCAAACCGGGGAATGCTTCGGGAACTCGAAACAGTCATCAACTTAAGACCAAAGAGAGCGACACTTCCTGCCTCGAAACCCCATTTTGGAAGGGTTTCGATATGACATTAACGACAAACACAATCTTTCAGCATTTTCTTATCGCCCGTATTAACGATATACATGACCGAGGACAGTCGGGTGCGCCATGGAGGTAGCAAGATAAAATACTGGCGGTCGATCTGTATAGAAGGGATGGCGTTGTATGTGGCCTGGGTTTGGCTTCCGTTCCATTCGTTCAACTTTCTTGACCGACCGACGACATGACGGCGTTTTGACTCGGACAAACAGTTTCATAAATTCATGATAATGGTTATTCGGATTAGTGTAATTAGACTTTGTATAGTAAACAGATCACGACGTTGACAAGCGATTTTGCTTGTTTCCACCGCAGGGAGAATGAACGCATTGTGGCTGCCCTGAGATTCTTGGCACTTCAGCTTCGCGAATCGTGGATTCCAGCGCGTTGGAAACTGGTCTGTGCGCCAATCAATTTAACGCCCAGTCGCGTCTCACCGCGTCGGTGGGCTCCTGTCTCTTCCCCTCCCAACAATCCCGCCCACTACCTAAAGAATCCAACTCGCGTCAAGACCAACAAGTGTCCAGTCTCGCCACATTCAAACACCAGAGACAGCAGGAAACATCCAAATAAGAACTACAGTGAGTCCCTTCTCTATTTATTTTACTAACTAACATCCCTTGCGGAGCGTTGCTAACAGATCCAGCAATGTTGGAGGCACGGCTCGAGCAGGCGAGCATCCTGAAGAAGGTGAGTGCATCTTCCCATGTCAGTTGGCACCCGCAAGATGATCTGACATGTCTCCGTCCCTTAGGTTGTCGACGCGATCAAGGACTTGGTGCAGGACTGCAACTTCGACTGCAATGACAGCGGAATCGCCCTCCAGGCCATGGATAACAGCCACGTTGCGCTCGTGTCGATGATGCTCAAGGCCGAGGGCTTCTCGCCCTTCCGCTGCGACCGCAACATTGCGCTCGGTGTCAACTTGACCTCGCTCACCAAGGTGCTGCGCGCGGCGCAAAACGAGGATATCCTGACCCTCAAGGCCGAAGATGCGCCCGACAGTCTGAACCTCGTCTTCGAGAGCTCTGAAAATGACAGAATCTCCGAGTACGATCTTAAGCTTATGGACATCGACCAGGAGCACCTAGGCATCCCCGACACAGAGTACGCTGCCACCATCAGCATGCCTTCGTCCGAGTTCAAGAGGATCACCACGGATTTGATGGCCATGTCTGAATCTGGTACGTTGCCTTGCTGAATATGGGCTTTGCGGGCGTTTTTCTAACAAGTGGAACTGCGTAGTCACCATCGAGGCAAGCAAGGACGGCGTCAAGTTCTCGGCCCAGGGCGACATTGGCAACGGAGCCGTGACCCTGCGCCAGCATTCCAATGTAGAGAAGCCTGCGGAGGCTATTGAGATCGAGCTCAGCGAGCCCGTCGCCCTTACCTTCTCCCTCAAGTACCTTGTCAACTTCTGCAAGGCATCGGCGCTCTCCAACAGTGTTAAGCTTTGCCTGTCGAACGAAGTGCCCCTCCTGGTTGAGTACACATTGGCTGGCAGCAGTTATCTGCGGTTCTATCTCGCGCCCAAGGTATGCATGGCCCCGCTGCTGCAGGAGTACCTGATAGCCCTGCTGACACATTGACCACAGATCGGCGACGAAGAGTAAGCGGGCCGTAAGGCCATTGCGATTACGAAGGAATGGATATGACGGACACGCATCTTGTCGACTCTCAGCAGCAGACATACCCAACAGCAAGGTTGGTAGCAGAGGGGCTGGTGTAAAAGGCACCATACTGGACCCGTGAGGGACTGGGAGCTACATGTTAATGATCTGGAACGATCCTGCCTTGCGGTAATGAAACCTTCTCACATCCTTCAGTCTCAAAATTCATCAGCTCTACCTCCGGGCATCTATCCTGGTACAGTTCCTGTTCTTTTTTAGTGAACTCTCGTCCCAATGCACCGACTGGCTTCCGAGTTTCTGGGATGGTGCCCACTATCTTTTTTTGCGTGGGGTGCGGGGTTGTTCCGGGCGACTCGCTACATGGCGGGTCCCGCGGGGCACAGCGGCTTGTTCCTGAATCGGCTTCTAAACCCCTCTGGGTTCTAGGATTCTATTCAGAGCCTTCGACTCATACGGTATTGCCCGGCATCGCAGCGGCCGTTTTTCTGCCGGTCACGTTGCAGGTTTCTGTTGTGCTGATCAAGAGCAAGGCAACTTTCGGGTAAGGCCGCCTCCGACTGAAGGTCGTCTTTTCTTTTCTGCCATCAGTCAATTGCCATTGCACAACTCTCCTCCGTGACATTAGCTCGCCCTTTGTTCGTCCCACGCCTGAGTTCCCGAAACTTTCCCCTTGCACGCTGCTGGTGGCTACGATCGGCATTGCAGCAAACTCGGCGCTGTTCCAGACTTGACGTCGGCCACCCGTCACTTGGCCCACTGAAAAGCCGTCCCAGCTCACAACGTTGCCCTCTCGTCGTTGAAATCGCCCGATAATTGAATTATGAGCGAAGGGCCTCCAGTTCCAGAAACCCGCGTGCTGGCGGTTGCCAGTCATGTAGGGCGCGCACCCTGTCTTATCTTTCGTTAATGTACCTTGATGCTGACAGGATGTCTAAAGGTTGTTTCCGGGTGAGTCCTCTCCGTCTCTTGCTCCGTGGTGCTCGAGTCACCTGTGATAGATGGGGTGGGTGCTGCAGCCCCTTTCTGGCCCCGCTCCCGCCCCCGTCCAATGTTGCTGTTCCTCGAGATGTGAAGGCCGGTTGTTGACGTAGACGGGTGTTGTTGAGCAACAGATATGTCGGCAATAAGATCGCCGTATTTAGCATGCAGACTCTGGGTTGCGACGTCGCTGCCTTGAACACGGTGCAATTCAGTGAGTTCTCTCCCTTTTTGCTATCTCATCACTTCCCAACATCCTGCTGTGTCGAAAGGCGTCCAATCTTGACACCCCTCTAAATAGGTAACCATACCGGGTATGGGCAATGGACGGGCAGCAAGGTCTCGGCGCAGGAAATCACGGATCTGTACCGGGGCCTGAAGAACTCGCACCTCGACGACTTCGACATGATGCTGTCTGGCTACGTACCAGGCGCCGAGGCCCTGGAAGCAGTCGGCCAGATCGCCCAGGAGCTCAAGGGGAGAGCAAAAGAAGCACCAGGAAGCTTCTTCTGGGTGCTCGACCCGGTCATGGGCGACAATGGAAACCTGTATGTCGCCCACGACGTGGTGCCCGTGTACAGGAGTCTGATCAGCCATGCCGACTTGATCTTGCCTAACCAATTCGAGGCTGAGTACGCTTGCCCTGACGCCCCTGGAGCTGGAAACCCTGTGGTGATGGCTAACTGCACATCTAGACTTCTCTCCGAGGTCAAGATTGAGGACATGGCATCCCTCGGCCGCGCGATCCAGGTCATGCACGAACGCTACGGAATCCCGCACATCGTGATCACTTCGGTGTCGCTGCGCCATCCTGACCACCCGGATGCGTCGCTGTCGGTGGTCGGGTCGACCATGACGTCGGACCGCCGCGCGCGCGCCTTCAAGATCGTCTTCCCCGCCATTGACTGCTACTTCAGCGGCACCGGCGATATGTTCGCCGCACTGACGGTCGTGCGCATGCGCGAGGCTGTGTGGAACACACCAGGGCTTTCGGCAACTGAGTCGTGGCGCAGTGATGACACCGTCAGTGCACTGGACTTGCCGTTGGCCAAGGCTGTTGAGAAGGTGCTCGCGAGCATGCACGAGGTGCTGACCAAGACATGCGAGGCCATGGACGCTAGCCTCAGAAAGCGGCTTAGTGAGCCTCAGGTCAACGGCGGTGTGGACGACAAGAAGATGAAGTTACTCAAGAGCAAAGCGGCGGAACTGAAGCTGGTAAGGCACGTGGATAGCATTCGGTCTCCGAAGGTGCAGTTCCACGCGGTGAAGGTGTAGATATGTGGGCGATTCCTTTTCTGCCTTTTCTTCCCTGGGTATACCTTAGACAGCATGGGTGCATCAGAAAGCGGTTGCCTGCGATGGCCGGTATAGAGAGAGCGGGTTAGATTAGTTGACCCTTCCGGGTTGGCGAGCGAGAGCAACATGACATCCTTGTGGCACTCCGGTCTATAAACCTTCTAAGTGACTTCTCGAGACCAACCAAATTTGACTGATACGCAAATATGTCTCAAAGCTGCGCCGCGCCTGTCCCGTATGCCAAGAGATTTTGCTGCAGTTCGCCATGAAGAAACGGCTAAACTACCCGAGATCCCATATCTTTCATCCCATCATCAGAACAGACAGATAACCAGAGGGAAAATCAGTTTGCGCCTGTGCTGCCGAATCCTCCAGCGCCCCGAACGCTCTCCTCAAGCTCCTGCACCTCGACTACCTCAGGCGTATAGATGCGCTCGAGTACGAGCTGTGCGACGCGGTCGCCCTCGCCCACGGCGAAGTCGGTATCGCTGTGGTTGAACAGCAGCACCTTGACCTGGCCGCGGTAGTCGGCGTCAATGACGCCCGCGCCCGTGTCGATGAAGTTCTTGGCTGCGAGGCCGGAGCGCGGGGCAATGCGGCCGTCTAAATTTATACATCACATGTCAATGACCGTTTCTTTCAAACCCGGTGGTGAGAGGGGAAGGGGAACATACATGTGCCTGCCGGAACCACCATGCTGATGTCGGTGTCGACCAGGGCCTTGCCCCGCGCGGGGATGGTGGTCTCGCGCGCGGCGTACAAGTCGTAGCCGGCGGCGAAAGCGCTGCCGCGCGTGGGCACACGCGCCTTGTCGGAGAGCTTCTTGATCAGGAGCGGAGGCGCCTGGTCGATCTTGGTGATGGGGACGGTCGCACTGCCGTTTGCGGTGGAGTCGGCCATTGTGTGGGTGGTGTTGGTCTTCACGCGCTTTGCGGGCGGGGAGTTTGGAGGGGACGTGATGGTGATGCTGACGGTGGAATCGGTGGTCATGTTGGTGAGAAAACGGGGGCAAAATTGAGGACGAGATATTATCAGCCTCGTGGTCGCGAATGAAGCTATGGAGCGGAACATCAAGGGGTGGAGCTGGCAGGGTCGAGGATGCTTAGGGTGACGCGCCTCCCTGACGCGACGCGTTAATTGACGAGGCATGCCCCCCCAGGGCGGGAATGCAAGGAGGCTATTGGCCAATTCCTCGATCTTAGCCCCCAACTGCCTTCAACACCACTCCGCCCGTTGAAGACCGAATTCATAATCAGAATAGACATCTGAATCATTTGCCCATCCCGCCTGACAGGTTTGAATGCATTTCTCAGTCAACGCTGCTGCGGTGGAGCCCCAAGGAGTACCTTCAAGGTGGCCCACCTGAATTAAGAACTGCTGGTCGTGGCAAACAAGGGCACAAACATGTTTGCCAGCTTGCAGCAACCCGTCTCCTTTGTGCTTCCATCTCCGCCGATGCGTGTCGAGTTCCCTAAAGCAAAAGGAGAAATGCAGACGCGTACCCCCTATGGCTGAGCTCGAGACAAGCCGGCTTCTGGACTTTTCCACGCGTGGTAAGGGGGATCGACGCATGATTGCCAGCAGGCCAACCAGAGCCTCAATATCGGACTGATCTGATGCGACGCATGCTCGCATGCAGCCTGTATGACGATCCTGCCCCTAATTGCATACTAATCGTCCAATTCCCGTCCAAAGTCAATAAGCCGCAACCTGTTCGCGTCTTTGGGGTGGAACTCTGCCACCTTAGAACGAACTAGAAATCTTACAGCCGCCGATTCCCGGGGGATCCTGATGTACGCTGCAGAGTTGTCTCCCCCGGACTCCATCGCTTGGTTGAGAAGCTGCTCCGTGAGATCCCGCATCTCACTGCTCGCAGCCGATGCTTCATCCCCCTCTCGTTTCCTCTTGCCTCTGGCTCCTTGCTGTTCCGAGGCACCGCCCCAAATATCGTCAATGCGCCGCTGGCGCCTGTCCTCATCAGGACCCCCTTTCGCTTTCTTTAGTTTCCCATGCGCGTTGAATCCAGCGCTGAGCTCCTCGGGTTCAATCTCTGTCATCTCTCCAACAACTGGCCCTCCGAGTTCCTCCGCAGCCAGCATTGGTCCTAGGTGGTGCTCAATGAACCAATCAAGGTGTTTCATGACGGATGATGTCTGTCGGTCAAATGTTGCCTTTTGCTTTTTAAGATTGGCAACCTTTTCGCGGGCCAGCTCGTTTGGTGTCTTCTCTTCCCTCGTCTCCAATCCGTCACGGAGCGATTTCAAGCGCTTTTCCAGCGCTGTTTGCAAGGCGCGCTGTTCTCGTAGGTTTACCTCTTCCTCCTCAACCCGCTTCTCAGTCTTGTCCAGTGTGTCTGCTTGGGACAGCACGTAGGCTTCTGTTTCCTCGGCAGTTTGATGGACTCTGCGCAATGCGAGCAGTGCTGGTAAGACAGACCCCCGCGATGGCAGAAAGGGTTTCGATTCAGAGACCTCTTGGTAGGCCTTTATCATGATCTCCATTGAGTCCTCTGCTTTGAGCTCAGCATCTGGGACCCGGTTAGGAGTTGCTCTCACCTTTCGGCATAGCGTCAGTAAGATAAGCCGTCTGGTGGGTAAGAATGGTAGACACGTACTTGTTCTAGCGCTTCATCGATTTCCTTGATTGCATTGTCCAGTTCCTTGAGGGTGCGATCCACGTCGCCTTTGTGGACCTCACCCGGTATATTAAAAACCCCTTCCATGTTGGTTTGAGAAGTCCTCACACAGGGCGGATTTCCTGGAGATTTAGTTGAAATAACGCGTGAAGGTGAGTGAGGGTAACAACAATATCGCGAGCGGCAGGTGCTGCCGGCAGCCGTTCAGCCAGGCAAGTGCTGCCGGAATCGAGCCGGTGCTCAGGCATTGCCGGACCACGCCAGCTGGCAGGACCCACCGCCATTGGTGGCAGTCCCATCGCCCGCCGCAACAAGGCTGCAGCCGTGGAGATCTCTGGGTCGGTTTCATCGATAATCTCCTCTCCGCATTCCAAACCTCTTCGAGACAACCTATTCCCCCATCCGCCCCTTCCTTTGGCCTTTCAGCCGAACCTCACAACAGAACCATCCGCCGCGCGCTTGCTGCTCGTGTTGGCTGTTTCATCAGCAGATTGTTTGACTTCGCTCTTTTCGAGAAGACAATCTGGTCTTTGAAAATATCGATTCCTGCACCTTGCCACCGACCTCAACGGAGACGACGGACACTTGCACCAGCACTGGTCCTTCCCTCTCGCAGCGCGACGTCAAAAGCGCTTTCCCTCAACCAGCGCCTACCGATTAGCACCGCATAGCTGCAGCAACCCCCGGGTTGAAAGGAAGTGGACGGTTGATTTGGAACAAAAAGCCTAGTGTTTGCCGGTTTGACGGGCAAAGGTTTGAGATACCTAAAGTGCTTCACCCAACTCCTCTACCACCAATCCACCTGACTCTCAACCACGCACCATATCTGCCTGCGCACCCTCACCGCCCGGCACCACCTTGTCTCTGCTTTCTTCTTTCCCCAGAACCCTCTGGCCCGTTGCGCTCGCGTCACCTCATCGGCCCGGTCATTACCATTACACAAATCACACCAGCACTTCCCCGACTTCATTGCGAGGCGCTGGCTTGTACCGAGGATTAGACTTCGTCATCACGCGCCTCACTCCATCAAACCACCCGTCTTTTTGCGCGTGGTCTGCCCGACTCTGAACCTCTCACTCCCTCGACCCACCCCGAGCTTAACCTTGAAAGTGCGAACCCGGCCCTTCGTCCAGCACCTGCCTGACCCAGCACACTTACACCAGCACGTTTTTCTTCCGAAAACCCCCTCAAGGTGTAAATAACAAGCCGATATATCAATTGAGAATATCTCGACATTGAGGACGAGCCGGTCGAGACGTGAAGATCCTCAACACAACTAAAACTAACTCAACATGTCCGCGTCACCTCAAACGACGCAGTCCGTCAAGCGACCTCTCGAGGACGCCTCGTCGCCCTCCCGCAATGACCAGCCTGAGGCGAAGCGACCTGCTCTCGACAAGTTCGTTAAAGATGAAGAAGAAGACATTCAGCCTGCAACCGCAGACAGCAACGGCGACGCTCCCCCGACACCGGTAGCTAGCTCCGAGGGTGCAAACGGAACTTCCAAAACCAATGGAGAGAAGCCGAACACAAAAGACGCCCAGGGTGACACGGTCGTGCCCGATGCGCCTGAGAACAAGGGAACCACAAGTGTTGCCGCTATTAGCGCCTCGCAACCCCAGTCGGGCGCCCATTCAACGACGACTCACGATGAGACGGCCTGGCTTCATGTCCGAGCTATCATTTCCAGCCCCGAGGCGGCTACTGTGATTGGGAAGGGTGGTGAGAACGTATCCAAGATCCGATCCATGTCTGGCGCCAAGTGCACCGTCAGCGACTATCAAAAAGGAGCAGTGGAGCGCATCCTCACCGTTATTGGCGTTGTCGATGCCGTCGCGAAGGTATGTCGAGTCTTGCTCTCGTTCGTTTTGGCCAACAAGCTAACACCGTCAGGCTTTTGGCTTGATTATTCGCACACTGAACAACGAGCCCCTGGCCGAGCCGTCGAGCGCGCATTCGAAAACCTACCCTCTGCGTCTCTTGGTTCCACATGTCTTGATAGGTTCCATCATTGGCAAGGGAGGCGCAAGGATCAAGGAAATCCAAGAGGCATCAGGAGCGCGTCTGAACGCATCGGATAGTTGCCTCCCTCTCTCAACGGAGCGTTCCCTCGTTGTCACTGGCGTGGCTGACGCCGTTCACATCGCAACATACTATGTCGGTAGCACCCTTCTCGAGCAACTGAACGAGCGCTTTGGTGGCCCATCGGCATCCGCCTACGCCACCCGCAGCGGTGGCCCAGCAGCTCCGGGTGGCATGCAAGTTATCCCGTACGTTCCCCAGCCCGCTGGTGGAAACTATGGCAGTCGAGACAATTACAGCCGTGGCCGCCCGGACCCACGCTCGCACCACATGCCACCCAACCAGGCCTATGCACCGCAATATGGCCACCCTCATGCGGCGCAGCCTAATCCCGCTGTTCCCATGCACTATGGTGGTCCTGCTGCTGGAGGTTATGGCGCTGGCCCTCACATGCAACCGCAGCAACATGCCGGTCCTCATATACCCCAGCCTCACGCCGGTGCCCACGGACAACCGCTTCCTGGTGGTGCAATTCCTGGCGCGCCGCTGACGCAGCAGATCTTTATCCCGAACGATATGGTTGGCGCCATCATCGGTAAGGGTGGTCAGAAGATCAACGAAATCCGCCAGGTCTCGGGCAGTGTCATTAAGATCAACGAGCCCCAGGATAACAGCAACGAGCGTCTGGTGACGATCACAGGAACGGAGGAATGCAACCGGATGGCTCTCTATATGCTCTATTCCAGACTTGGTAAGTTTCCCATGAGCGCCCCAGAGACCTTGAGCTTCCAGTACTGACTCCATAACTTTAACAGAGAGTGAGAAACACCGAGTCTAGTCTAGTCCAGTGGCCCCAGTTTTGGGGCTGCGTTTGTTCCAGAGTTTCTGGTGATATTTGGGCGGCGTTAGGGATAAGTTGGTGGATGGGAAAATATTTTCATGGTATTCTGCGATTCTGCCACAAGATCACACTCCCACTGGTCGTCTCTCCGGTTCATAGCATCCACACATAATAGCACACATTACCCTGCCCTTTCTTATTTGCTGCTGCCCCACCTCTGCCAATCCCATCATGATACCGCCTCCAAAGACCACGCAATAGCATTTCCGTCTCCAGACAGCCTCACGGATCTTCCTCCTGAAAGTCAACATGACTCTTTCCATGATCTCGACTTTTTGTTACTTGCATTGCTAATGGATTCCGCATAGTCTGCGAGGTGCGGTCGGCAAACATTGAACAACAATCGGAACACAGGTCAATTGAGTGGCATGGATGTGTGACAGGGATCTAGGTATGTATTTTATTCCACAACCTGCTAAGGTATGGATGTGACGCGGGTGCGACGTACAACGAACGGGGCAGCGTGAAAACTGCGAAGTTAACCTTCCAGATAATTACACATGGCCGTTCGGGCTAACAGTCTCTGCCCTGGCCGATGTTGATTCATCGCGATTTTGTACAAGAAAACCATATCGCGGAACACCCAGCTACCTACTTTCCTCGTGAACGGCTTGGCTTCAACTTCCAATTTGAATTTCTGTTTTGCGTTCGTCGACTCTCTGATATTTGCAACACTCTGATTTGAGGCGCCGCATGTGACGGGCACATTACTTCGAGTCAGTTGATCCGTGGACCCAGCTGGTCGGTGAGTGCGGTTAGCCGATGACAAACTTGTAGAAAGTAGTCGTGAAAAGAAGAATACAACGTACTTGTTCCACATCTGGCCAATGAAGCCTGAGCGAGGGCGTTGGTCATTCATGCTCTGTCTGCGTGCGACCGAAGCAGGGTCGTTGTTGCGCTTCTGTGCAGTCAGACCCTCGAAGAGGACATGAGAGGAGGCCTGGTTGTTTGCTGTTAGTAAATAGTCGCGGACATTGCAGTAGGCGTGGAAGGGGCAAGTACCCGTCGAGGCGAAGCTGCGGAGCCGGCAGAGTCGGCGGAACTGGAGGAGGAAGTCGAATCGGACCGCTCGGAACGGGGGACGAAGCTGGAGTTGGTGGTGTCGGACATTGTGGTGGATGTTGTAGATTGATCGTGTGTATTTGTTGTAGTTGGGAGCTGTAGCAGACGGAGCCTGTGGATGTCTTTCGATGGAATACTCGACTCTACCTCTATCAAGTCAACAAGGTCGAATTTCCGATGATGTTTGACAGGCTTGGTGAGGATGCCTGAGAAGCGGGGTTGTAGACAATGAGATGGATTGGGTTGTTCTGCAGGAAGGAGGAGGCAATGATATTTTGGTTGGTTGATCTCGTGGTAGCTTCTCTTTCATGCGGATTGCAGCATGTTACTTGCTCGTGCGACAAGAGCTCTACAAGTACTGCACGATAGCACGACAAAGCAGGTGAGGGGCCATTCAGATGGCAAGTTCGGGTCATCATCATGACTTCACCAATAGGGGGGGCTCTACGCTACTTTTGCGGATCGATGTCCAGCGTCCTAGCCAGCTGCACGCATCATCGCTCTACGATCTTACCGTGGTGTACACCACAAGCACAGTCCCTAGGTTGGGAAGGGGACGATGGAGGTGGTCTGATGATCGACCCCGCATACGCCAAAGGGTCGAGGGCTGATCGCTGAGCCATCTCCGGCTTTGGGGTAGATCTACCTCCAAGTGAGCCGATCCCCATCAGCAGGTATTTGGGGGGATCGAAGCTTCTCTTCTTTGTTCTGGGTGCTCGGGGGGGGCGCGGTTCCGACCAAGATCTGTCTGGGCGTCGGCGGCGTTTACTTATCTCGTCTTTGTGAGGCTTCGTCATCCGTTGAGCAGACAGATTCTATCCGCCAAGGAGCCCGTAACATGGTCTGGCGGATGTGTCATGTCGATGTTGAGGTTGAGGGGAGCTCGTGCAGGAGCAGGGGTGTTGCTAGTCAAATGCGGGGGTGGGTCTTCTTGGCCTCCAAAAGCTTGGCTCGCTGATGATTGACGCTTCAGGGGTTAGGGGGGCTCACCATTGAGCCCCTGGAGAGGTCCCCGAGGCAATAAAAAGTAGAGAGAAATTACAGAGTCAAAGATCGAGTCAAGACATATAGTTGTAGCGATTTACAAGCTTGATTTAAGTCAATATGTCCCCGGGCGAGTTCAAACTGAGGCTGGAAATCATGAAGGTCCCAGGTAGCCACGGCATTGGCTGCCCTGCAGGGTGCTCCCCACAATAATCCTATCGCAACAATTCGAGGCAGTCAGGCAACGAGCAAACGCGCGTAGCTAGGTACCTCATGTCCTCGCACACAAACTGAGCTCTCTTTCACTTATACTCGAAACCAAATCTCATACGGCATCCCAGAAAAAAATCAACCATTCTATCACTGAACGTCTGAGGGGTCAAGATGGCGAAGACCTTCACCGTTCTCGGTAAGTATTGCTCACCCACGTCCACTCTATATCTCGAATCTCACTAACCCCCTATAGAAAACAACCCCGGGGTTATGAAATCCCTAGCCTCCAAACTAGGACTCTCCAACTCCCTCACCTTCCTCGACATCTACTCCCTCGACCCCCTAGAACTCACCCACCTCCCCCGGCCCGTCCTCGCCCTCCTCGCCATAATCCCCCCAACCCCCGCCTGGATTCTTGACCGCCAACGCGAAGACTCTGCCGGCCTCGGTTCCGACTACCACGGTAAAAAGTCATCCCCCATCATCTGGTTCAAGCAAACCATCGGGCATGCATGCGGGTCCATCGGTCTGCTCCACTGCGTCATGAACGGCCCGGCGGCGGAGAAGATGATCCCCCCGGGGAGTCTGGCCGAGAAGCTCCGAGACGCGGCGCTGCCGCTGGATAGGGACGCGAGAGCGCAGATGCTGTATGACTCGGAGGAATTCGAGGAGGCGCATCAGTCTTGTGCGCCGATGGGGGATACGGCTGCGCCCGAGGTAGGGAGTGACATTCCTACGGGGCATTTTGTGGGGTTTGTGAAGGCCGGGGGTCGTTTGTGGGAATTGGAGGGGGCGAGGAATGGGCCGATTGAGAGGGGGGAGTTGGGGGAGGATGAGGATGTTCTGAGCCCGAGGGCGCTGGAGTTAGGGTTGAAGCGGATTATTGACTTGGAGAGGGAGGCTGGAAGGGGGGATGTTTACTTTAGTTGTGTTGCGCTGGTGGATGAGAGTAAACACTGAGCTGCAGCGGTGTTGCTCACTTTCTTCACAAGCTCTCGTCATTATTCTATGATGTAATAGAACTGCTTTCTTATGCTCTAATGTACCATATTTTGTGTACCACTGCTGAGAAAAATTGTAGAGTTCGGAATGCCATGTCTCGGTACGCCCGCCAGCCCCCTTATTACTCCATATCCTAGCCGCCAGAGGAGCAACATCGTCTCTGATCTCCCCCAGTTAAACCTACCATGGTCTGCGCGGACCCCAGCATGGATACGCCATACTGTGGTATTCTTGACGGTTTGCTGAGAACCAACCCACGCAGCCCCCGAATCTAAACAACCGCAACAACACATTAGCAAACCAAAGCCAACTTCGTCTCACCGAGAAGCTCAACACTTACATGTAAAAGCCGACGAAGGCAAAGAAAACTAGCATCTGCACCCCAACCACACACATAATACACTGCCATTCTCCCTCGGGTTCCGCCAAGCCCCTTGATTTCCTCAGCCTGGTCACAACCTTCTCAAAATCTTCGTCGTCACAGCCACAGCTTGTGCCACGCCTGTGCGCCCTTGCATTGATGACATTCAAGCTGGCGAGAGGGATGGGGTCGACTTGCTGTAGGGAGCTGTTCCGACCGTGTGTCTTTGGCGAGAGGGCCGTGGAGGTCGTTGCGCCTGACTCGCCTTCAGGTCTCCGGGCGGGCGTGAGTCGATAGGGGCTAGTAAAGGGCGAGGTTCGTGGGACTGGAGGGAGGAGTGGTGGGTTGCTGGCATGGTTGCTGGGGGTGGAATCTTTCTAAGAGACATCGTTGGGGATGGCGAGGTGGGTTTTTTGGTCTCCGTTAGGGGCTGGGGTTGCTGTGTCGTGCTTTTTTGGCGTATGAGTGGTAGTGTCAGGTTTGTGTACGCGAAGGGTGTTCATGTTTGATTTTTGGGCTCGTGGGGGTTGAAGCTGAGAGCCTGCGAGGGAGTTCTCGAGTGAGTCGCGGTTTTCGTCTTGCTGCTTGCTGTTGGTACCGGTACCGAAAGGACCGAGGCTCCAGAGGAACCAGAAGACTGTTGATTTAGAGAGCAAGAAAAATTGACTAGCGTAAGAATAGAGTCTGGTGGGATTTCTTTGCTGTGATGGAATAGCGGAGGGCGGGAGTTGGCCGAGGCCGAGCGAAGGGATAGATAGGGTGCCAGAGGTTGCACCTTCCGGGGACTCCTAACCTTCCATCGGCCAGGCCTTCCCCAAATCCAACAACAACCGTATGACGTAAAGTTCTTTGGCTTCATTTTATTTGAGGACACTCATTAAAGCTCTGTATGTGCTGATGGCGGGCAGTGAGTTGGAATTCCTCCCTCTGTCCGGCGAGCTGGACGATCGAACCATCGCGGTATGTAGGTCTAGCCACATCACACAACTCACACCTTTTCACCACCATTATAGCATCGGACCGATATTATCATTCTTCTAGGAGTTATGAGGCCGTGTCGTTGCATTCTCAGGAATTGGCAGTTTTGTTGCCGTCGGGTTGACACATGGTGCAGCGTTCCAGCTGAGCATCCCTGAGTGAACCGCCAAAACTACTCGCATTATGTCTTATCTGCGGCATCTCCAATCTTGCGCCTTATTCTACGAAAATTCCACGGAAGATTGCCAGTCTCAGTTCCAGCGAACACCGGGAGTCGGTGTTTTGGAAGCGGAGCTTCCCAACGCCATGCCGCCTCACGCGGTCAACCGGCTCGCAGAACAACCAGCAGATGAGATATCGTCATTGAATCTGCCGCAAGCTCATGTATAAGAACCAGTTCAAGGCCCTTCCTTGGCTGATTGAGCTTACCTTGGCATCCCACGCAACTTCATCACAGACATTCCCGTGAGAACTGCCTTTTCACATTACCTTACTCCAACCAAACACCACGACACTACCTCTCCCAACAGCCCAAGATGAAGAACCCTACTCTCACTCTTTTGCAACTCTCCCTTGTTCTGGGCGGTGCCCTGGCAGCTCCCCTAAGGGAGCGCCAGGATATGCCCGTCACCATTCCCGCCCTAGAGGATGTCGTCGCAGCTCCCCCCGCAGATGGTGGATCCTTGGTCCCTAAGCCCCTTGTGCCTGGCCTCACGCCTCAGCACGCCATGGCAATGATGGCAAAGCACCCTAAGCACGCCAAACACGCCAAGCATCAAATGGCTCGCCGCCAGGATGAGGGCACACCTGTTGAGGACATGCCCGTTGTGGAGAACCCTGTTGAGGAAAAGCCTGTCGAGGAGGAAGAGGATGACGAAGAGCTTGTCGAGAGCGAGGAGCCCGAGAAGCGCAAGCGACAGATAGAGGAGTTTGATGAAGAGGAAGAAGAGGAGGCAGAGGAGCTTGAGGAGGAGGATGAGGAGGAGGAGCTTGGAGTCGAAGCTGAGGAGGACGACGAAGAGGATGTCGAGGAGGAGATCGACGAGGAGGATGAATTCGACGAGGAGCTTGAGGAGGCCGATGAGCCTGAGAAGCGCAAGCGACAGGAAGACGAGGAGCTTGAGGATCCTGAGGAAGAAGAGGAAGTTGAAGAGGAGATCGTTGATGAGGAGGAGGAGGGTGATATTGAAGAGGGTGAGGATGAGGAGGTGGATGTTGAGGAGCCCGAGAAGCGCAAGCGTCAGGCTGATGAGGAGGAGGGTGAGGAAGAGTTCGAGGAGAGTGAGGAGTTTGAAGAGGGAGAGGGTTTTGAGGGCGAGGACGGCGGTGAGGATGAGGAAGAAGGCGAGGAAGAGTTCGAGGAGGAGGGTGAGTTTGAGGAGTCCGAGGAGTTTGAGGAGGGTGACGACGGCGAGGTCTTTGGGGAAGAAGAGGAGGGTGAGGAAGAGAGCGAGTTTCTCGGCGACGAGGAATTCGGTCCCGACGCCGCCATGCAAGCTCCCAACCGCAAGGCCCGCATCCGCCGCGCACAGGCTGCGCCGATGGCCCAGAACGCCCAGATGGCTCAGAACGCTCAGCATGCCCCCATGGCTCAAAATAACCAGAACACCCAGCACGCCCCGCAGGCCCAGAATGCTCATAATGCGCCTATGGCCCAGAACGCTCAAAATGCCCCGCAGGCCCAGAATGCCCAGAACGCTCAGATGGCTCAGAACATGGTGACTATGCAGAACGCTGTCGCCTCCGTTCAGAAGCAGGTTGAGCAGATCCGTAAGGAGCCGAAGTACCCCAACTCATTACAGTTAACTAACTTTGCTGTTAACAGAGCGCATTATCCAGGCCAACAAGGCCGACCCTCAGGCCATGATGCAGGCTCTTGTGGCGCCGATGACTCAACTTCGGGATACCATGCAAGGCGTAGTCTCTCGCTCTGTTCTCCCCGTGCTTGGACTCGGTGGCATCGGCGGACTTGGTAGCCTCGGTGGACTTGGTGGCCTCGGCGGCACCCTTGGTGGTCTCGGTGGATCGTACGGGCTGCTCTCTGGCCTGCTGTCCTCTCTTTCGTCTCTCGTCCTCTCGCTCCTCAATGTTGGCTGTAAGCTCATCCCTCCTCTCCATTCTATTGATAACCTGGAAGCTGACAAAAGCCAAAGCCGCTGGTGGTGCCGCTGGCTCGCTCACTGGGGGGCTCACTGGTGGCGCTCTTGCCGGAGTCCTAGGTGCCGGTGGTGCGGCAAACCCCCTTTCCGGTATTCTTGGCGGCATTCTTGCCCCCGTTCAATCTGTCCTCCCCATCGGCGGTGCTACCAACCTCCTTCCCGGTCTTTAAGACTTCAGAACAATAGATTGTCGGTTTTAGACGACGTCGTATCACGAGAGGGGAGAACACCGTGGAGGAACGAACAAACGACTGGCTAGTTGGAGTCCACCCGGAATGAATGATATTATTTTAGGAGTTGGTTACTGTAAGAGTTCGGTTTAGTTTAGGTAGTGATCTCGAATGATAGTTCATTGTATTCCTCCAAGCTTGAATGGGTTGAAACACAGTTGCAGATGGATGCGTACCAAAGTCTTACCCCTGGGCCTCTCGGAATCTACAGACTGGTTTTGGACCTGAAGGCTAGACCCCCTACCGTTTCATTGAAAACTAGAAGACCAGTCCCGAAGCTCATTACCATGTCAAAAACATCCCTGACAGTTCTTACTAGTTACTGTCCATATCAACAGAAGTTTATGTACGGTTCATGTTTTCAGTCAGAAAGGGGCTGATACGGAAATAGATGAGGGTATGTTGACGTCAAGCTTCATGTCAAACAATTCAAATCATAATCATTTCACCATGTTAGAGGTATGCTTTAGGGACCCCGAAACCAGTTATGTTGATAAAACTAAACTCTACTCCTGATCCCTTCCTGCTGGGGCCTTCCCCACAGCTTACCACCACCAAGTCCAATCTGCCGGCGCCACCCACGGCTCGCGGTCCTCAATTTCCGCAAGCTCCTCCGGCGGTGCCCGAGCCCACGGGTTCTTGTCGTCGTCGTCGTTTGTTTCGGCGGCGACGGGGGACGCAGACCACCACCAAGTCCAGCCCGGCGGTGCCACCCAGGGCTCGCGGTTTTCGATCGCCGCGAGCTCCTCTGGCGAGGCCCGAGACCACGGGTTCTCGCGGTCGATGGTCGTCATGGGGGTGACGGGGGAGGCGGAGGCGGCTAGCGATATGGTTGGCTGTTGGCGGTTAGTCCTGAAGGGGGCGGCGCGGTGCGTGATGCGGGAGAGGAGTGACTTACAAGGTAGGTGGGCGATTGTGCGGATGGTTTTGAGATGGTTGGGGTTTGAGGTAGTTGATGTGGTGTTTGAGGCAGAAGATGTTGTGAGGAAGAGAGGAAGAGATGAGTGAGAGTAATTCCAGAAGAGGATCGAAAATATACCTGCTTTAAACCTTGTCCTTCCCAACGCTGGGTCCATTCGCATCAAAGTTAGATACCGGGTCTTCAACTGTATTGAGGGACGAAGAGTTAATTGACTTCTAGGTAACCTTAGGTGAGGTAGACTTCTTTTCATCATGTCGTATCCATTGATGAGAATTAGGATTGGCAGTACAACCAGGTGCCCCCTATTGACACCAAACCGACATGCCAGTCCGGACCAGTTCTGTTCCTGTTAACAAACAATACTAATTATGTCAATGGTAGATTGTGGGCCTTGTATCTGCCGTGATGTTCTCTCATCACATGTCATTACGCTTTTCGTCAAAGTGAATACTCTAGAAGCGAATTCTTGGGATTGCATTCTCATCTGGATCAAGTGGCAAACCTTTATGCTTTCTACCTGGAGAGAAAGTAAATGACCGACATATACCCACTTCTGCGTGACTGGGAGAGCCCCAGGACATGAAAACAATGTTTGACAAACCCCCCTGAGTCGCGATGACACAGAGTACCTTATTCAACCTCATAAGCAATCATTTTCCAACTCTCAATCTTTCCATCTAGCCCTCTTGGCATACCACTTGACAATGCAAACCAACGCCAGCAACACCGGCACTTCAATCAGCGGCCCAACCGTCGCCGCCAGATCCTGATCTGAATTCGGGCCAAACGAAGCCACAGCGACGGCAATCGCCAACTCAAAGTTATTGCTCGCCGCAGTAAAACTCTGCGTCACAGCAAACCCGTACCGGAAACCCAACCTTCCCTCCGCTAGCAGAGTGGCGAAGAATATAACAGAAAAGTAGACAACCAGTGGGGCAGCCACGCGCACCACGGCCACGATCTGGTGGACGACCTGGGCGCCTTGGGACGCGAACAAGACCAAGATGGTGGATAGTAGTCCGATGAGTGACCAAGGAGCGGCGAAGCGGATGAAGACTTCGTGGTAGAATTTGGGGCCGCAGAATTTGAGGAGGGCGAAGCGTGTTAGGACAGCTGCTGCGAGGGGGATGCCTAGGAAGACGGCGACGCTCTGTGATGGATGTCAGTCAATGTTCCCCATTTGGCTCAAGACTCCCGAGACAAGGGGAAAATGGCAAAACGGGAAGAGATCCTCTCTAATTGAGTACTCACGGTGGCAACGGTCGAGTACGAGATGTTGTTTATGGCTGTGTCGGGAGCACTGAAAACTCGGAGGAACAGCAGCGAGATCGGGGCAAAGAGGACAATTTGTAGGAGGGAATTGACGGCCACTAGAATGGCGCAGTAGTTACCGTTTCCACCAGCCTAGCAGAGAGTATGACTATTACTGACTAATTTTAGGGAGAAGAATAGAGGTACCGACCAGATTGTTCCAACCAAATAAGAACCATTGCGATGCATCTTGCAATCTCCACGAGAATAAGGCCTTGACGCAACTCCTCCTTGTCTGGGAGAAATTCCCAAACAAGTCCGGGCTGAAAAAAACATGAAGTTAGCAAGCGGAAGCAAGTAGGTCTTGTCAGTTATGTGAGTTTTACCATGATCAATGGTGCAACGATCCAGTTGATAACAACACTGAAAGCAAGCTGAACCCATATCTCTCGCCCTCGGAATGCCTCATGTAGTTTCTCGTACTGAACCTTGCACAAGATAGGGTACATCATCACAAGCAATCCGATTACTGGCGCTAGGTCAGCGGAGGCACGGCAAAGAATAGCGTCACGAAATGCACCGATGGGAAGGGAGACGCCAACAAAGGTGCCCTTCTGCAGAGCCGGGCCAGTATTCTCGACAAAGTTTCCCAGCAGAATACCAATCAGCATCGCTAGGAAGATCCAGATTGCGAGGAAGCGGTCGAGAAAGCCGAGGGACTTGAAGGCCGAGAGTCTGTCATCGTTCCCCGCGTTTTGCTGTCTCTGCTGTTCTATGTCTTCCTTGACTCTCTTCTCCGTCATGGATGCGTTGTCGATGTTTTTGGCATTTTGGGGCTGGTGTTCTGGGATTGGCGATGCCATTGCTGGGAAGGCTGTCGTTTGTTTACTAACCCCTGAATCAGGACTGGTGTGTTGCATTGCCGGCTGAGACCACCCCGAAGTGTCAGGAAAAGAATGGGTTTCGACGCGCAGGAGAAGTGGTACGAATGAGGTCTCTAGAGGAAGCAAAAGAGTTTGATATTTTTGATGTTGATATGTTGCAGAGGCAAGCACGATAGACTGGTCTCTGGAGCACTAACAAACCTGAAGGTTGTGGGCAAGTAGCCAATCATGTAGAGGGAATGACACAAATACATCCCTCAGTGATCTACAAAAGCGGGTCTTCCCGCAAGCGGGACTAACTATTTCTAGCATTCAAGGGTCTAACGTTGTAGCGGGGCAGAAGCGACAACGACATTGCCATGTTTAAATCTTGAATCCGATCCTCGAGGAAATCATCAGTTAAACATGCGAGAGAGCCGCGGAACAAAGCGCAAGTTGCGACGTCCGTAATTGCTCGTCTGCTAGAAGGGGGCTGTTAGGTATTTCGAGGAGCCTTACAACGCCAGAAGCCGAAGCCGACCCGTTGCCAACCCGTTGTCGTACCGATGCGATGCAGTCGCCGTCTACATGGCGAACTTGGCTTGCATTTACGGCAATTACCTACCTGCAGACTTGGCGGTTCGGCATCGCCTATCTATGGCGGGATCGGATCGCAACTATATGGTATTGCGTCATGATACAGCCCTGCAGCAGCATTGATTGGCACAAGACCAGTGGCCAACGGCCTCAGGACATCTCATGAGTAAGCATCCGCAGCGAGCCTGAACGAGGTCGAATTACCGCGTCTCAACAAGAAATATCCCGAAGTGGGGTTGCAGCGGCTGGATCCGTGCTCCGAGGGATGATGCACCTTGCTGAACGAATGCCACTTTATTTGCTTCGGCGATGAGTAGGGGCCGGCCTAACATGTCGCCGCTTCGATCAAACCACTTCGTGTGCTCCCGTAAGTCGGCGGCTATGGAATGCTTCTTCCAACGCTGGTCGCGGGATACCCGCTGTCTGGTGTACTAAACTCGGATAGTTCTCGGCCATCAGACCACATCACGGCTGATGCATCCGCTGCCTCAGAGGGTCTATAAAATAAGAAGAAGAAGCATTTACTCCCCAAATGTCGATCCAAGGACACCAGCGACATCCACCCTTCCTCGACAACTCTTCCCCTTTGACAGTGCTTTCCTCGAAACACCCTCGGAAGTCCGCATAGGAAGACAGGGAAATGTCTTGCCCTTTCAACCACGGAGGGGCTTCCAAGCCGAAGCCAGCCACACCTGATAGTGCCGAAGCTGAGGTCGGCGAGGGAGAGCCCATCCCTCACCCACCCGAGAAGCTCTTAACCAAGAACCTTGGTGAACTCGACCCTACCTTTGCCGTGAGCTCCTTCTGGCGACTCGCGGATATCTACGGCCCCATCTTCTCTCTTAATCTCGTTAAGCGCAGGGTTATTGTCATCTCGAATCATGACCTCATCAACGAGGTCTGCGATGATACCCACTATGAGAAGCTCGTGACGGGCGTCCAAGAAAGCATCCGCATCTTTGTCAAGAATGGCCTTTTTACCTCCTACTCGGATGAAGAGGTATGTTATTAATGCCTGCGGCCAGACTGGGCATGGCAAGCTGACCGAGGTATCCTGGATAGGAATGGGGCATCGCCCATCGAACCCTAGTGCCTGTCTTCGGACCACTTCATGTTAGGAAGATGTTCCCTCAGATGACGGACATTCTGTCCCAAATGATCCTACGGTGGGACAGATTCGGCCCTGATCATCGGATTTCAACCATGGATGACTTCACTCGGTGAGACTTCTCACGACACCCATAAGAATCGGTGGTTGCTGACATGAGAACAAGGCTCGCGTTCGACGTGATCGGGCTCACTGCATTCAACTATCGCTTCAACGCATTTTACGGCGAGGAGTTGATCCCCTTTGCAAAGCAGCTGGGCCAAGTCCTTATCGAGACAGGCATCAGGACGAATCGTCTTGCCATCAAGAACGACCTTCATTTTCGCAGCAAGAAGCTAATGATGGACAACATCCACGCTATGTGGAAGGTCTGCGATGAAATTGTCGCTGAACGAAAGGCGAATCCTCGTCCGGATGTCGACGATATTCTCAATGTCATGTTGACGGCGAAAGACCCTGTTACTGGAAAGGGGTTCACTGATGAGAATATTCGATACCAGATGGCGACATTTCTCGTGAGAATGGCCGGATTTATCTGAAAAAGTGGGGGATGGCTTGCTAATTACTGCTGTTTGTTAGGTCGCTGGACATGATACATCTGCTGGTACCATGATGTTCCTCCTGTACAATCTCCTCCAGCACCCCGAGGCGTTGCAGAAATGCTACGCCGAGGTTGACGAAGTGCTCGGAGACAGGTCGCTCCAGATGGAGGATATCCCGAAGCTCAAGTACCTTGACGCCGCTATGCGGGAAGCACTCAGGTACCTGGGCCCTATCCCCGCCATGACTAGACATGCGAAGAAGACGAGGCTCCTCGCAGGCAAGTACAGAGTGACGCCCGCGGATGCCATTTTCTGCAATTTCAAGGGGCTGCATCACGACCCGACCGTTTGGGGGGATGACTGCAACGAGTTTAAGCCAGAACGGTTCCTCGACGGTAAATTCGAAAAGATGCCGGCAAACTGCTGGAAACCTTTCGGTACTGGCATTCGGGCATGCATTGGGAGGTATCTTGCAGAACAGGAAATTGTCATGGCCATGGCAATGATTTTCCAGCGTTTTGTGGTTGAGCAGGCGGATCCTGACTACAAGCTCAGTAAGTCTTGTCCTTTCCCATCTCCCAAACTTCACACTAAGCATGAAGCTGACCAAGCCGCAGAGGTCAAATCAACCCTGACGATCAAGCCCGACCATTTCGACATCAGGGTCCGCCGGAGGCCGGGAAAAGACCACTTATTCCTCTTCACTAGCGGCGCCGCCCCCGCCCCTCAGCCCACAAAAGCCTCTGCGGCGGCCAACACAGACAACCTCAAGCCGATCGAGGTTTTCTTCGGTGGAAACACCGGCACATGCAAGTCCTTCGGCGAAGACCTCGAGACCTCCGCCCCAAACTTCGGCCTCGGCGTGCCAAACAAGATTCGCAACCTCGACGAGGCAGTCGAAAACCTCCCCAAAGACCGACCCATCATCATCATCACAGCCTCCTACGAAGGTCTCCCGCCCGACAACGCCCGCAACTTCGTCGCCTGGCTGGAGACGCGCGCCAAGGACCCTGCAAACAGCACGCTGCTCGCGGGCGTCACGTATGCCGTGTTCGGCGTGGGCAATAAGGACTGGGCTGCTACGTTCTATCGCATCCCCAAGCTCGTTGACGACCTCATGGAGAAGCTTGGTGCCACCCGTCTCGTTCCTGCGGGCTATGTCGATGTCAGCCAGGATATAGCCGGACCGTTTGAGGAGTGGAAGACCGTTTTGTTCCCAAAGCTCCGCGAGTTGAGCGGGGTGACGTCCGATGTCCAGGGGTCTGAGATGACGGTTGCGATTACGCAGCCTGAGACCCCGTCAAAGCTGGCGGGTGAGGATGTCTCGGAGGCGGTGGTCTTGTCCAACAAGATCGTCGCCAAGCGGGGTCTCGGGCCCGAGAAGCGTCAGATCGATGTCTTGCTGCCTCCGGGGGTCGAGTACCGTAGCGGTAAGCAAACTAGAACGCGCCGCTGTTGCACAAAGTACCTATTCTATGTACTGACTTGCTTGTCATGTCTTAGGTGACTACCTGGCCGTCCAGCCATTCAACCCGCGAGACTCTGTAAACCGCGTGCTGCGCCGGTTCGGTCTCCATCCAGACAGCCTGATCACAGTATCGGGAACGACAAAGGAACATCTCAAGGTGAGTTGGTTGGCCTGTTGTCGAGAAACACCCGAGCAGCCACAAGCTAACCAATGCACAGGCACACAGCGGTGGCGCTATCACGGCATACGAACTGATCAGCACCCGCGTGGAACTCGCGAATCCCGCCTCCCAGCGACAAGTCGCAACGCTCGCCGCCCTCTCCAAAGATGCTGACGCTGAGAAGCTCAATGCCCTTGCCACAGACCCGCTCTACGCCCGCGAAGTCCTCGAGAAGCGGTTCTCTGTCCTCGATCTCCTCGACGACTTCCCTTCCTGTTCTCTTTCTCTCGCCGCCTACCTCGATCTCCTACCGCCCCTAACACCCCGACAATACTCCATCTCCTCGTCCCCCTACGCCCACCCACCCATCCCCGCGTCATCCACCGCCTTCGCCATCCCCGCCTCCGAACCACAGACAGAGACGGACGACGAGCCCGCTTGCCTCACGGCCTCGCTCACCTACGACGTTTACGAAGGCCCCTCGTACGCCCACCCCACCACCCACACCTTCCACGGCGTCGCCTCTTCATACCTATCCACGCTAGAGCCTAGCGCTCGCATCCGCTGCTTCGTCCGGCGCACAAACATCCCCTTCCGGCTGCCAGTCGACCCCAAGACCCCCGTGATCATGGTCGCCGCCGGGACGGGCATCGCCCCTATGCGCGCATTCATCCAAGACCGCGTCGCCATCGCCGCGGCACGCGCCGGCGGGTCAGAAGCCCATCTGGGCCCGGCAATCCTGTACTACGGCTGCCGCTCTGCAGAGGAGGACTTCCTTTACCGGGAGGAGCTCGCCGCCTGGGAGAAGCTAGGCGTCGTCAAGGTGCGGACTGCATTCTCGAAGAAGCCTGATGCTGCTGATGGGAGGACAAGCCATGTGGATGAGCGTATTTGGGAAGATAGGGAGGAGCTCAAGGGGTTGTTTGCGGAGGGGGCGAAGATCTTGGTCTGTGGGAGTGCGGCGAGGCTTGGAAGGAGCACGGCCGAGGCGTGTCTGAAGATCTATGCTGAGCAACATCCTGAGCAGACGCGCCGGCAGGCGGAGGAGTGGCTGATGCGGCAGAAGGAGGATAGGTACGTGAGCGATGTTTTTGGTTAAGGGTATTTTTTATATATTTTTTTTTACATTAGTGGTAGAGTATTTACCTAGTGATGCGCCATGGTGGAGATGGAACATTGGAAGGATTGGGGTGGGGTTTAGGAGTGAGACATGGTGTTTTGGGTAATTCTCCGAGGGAATGGATAGGGGGGAGATAATCTTGTGCTGCGAGCCTTGGCTTGGATGAGCGGAGACGGCCTTCTGGGGTTGTTTGTTTGTGAGTAATACATACGGGCTAGAGAAGGAACGGAACATGTTTTGCTGTACCTACCTCCCTCACTCTGTCTTGCTCGTATTGTTGTGCTCGATATCGAGAATGGCAGGTTTCGCATCAAATCTTGACCACATTCCATAGCTCAAAGTTTGCGCTCACAGAGCTATGTCTCTCAGAGATCAAGTGCCCGGTGACTGAGACACCGCCACCCACGCCCGTTGGAAACTTGGCACCAGTGAGTTGACGAGGTGAGACATTAAAGCCTTGCCGTCGCTGCTGTCCATGCGGCGGTCGTCGTCGTCGTCGTCGTCGTGTCCCGGAGTGAGACATGCTGTAGCTCGCGACGTGCGACTGGCGGCTCACGCCGAGAGCGACATGCTTCCGAGACCCCCTCTCAGCGATGGTTCGATGTTCGATCCGAGGGTCTCGGATGTCCCCACCTTTTGTCTATACTATTGCTTACGAATTGAATGTGTGATGAAAGGGGGGGTTAGAACACAGCGGGCGATTGCGCGGGCTGTGTCAGTTATTGAGTGGTGAAATTGCGAGGCTAATGCAGGAGACTTTCCAACCAGCACTGGTACCAGCGCCGGTGTGACAAGTGCGGTCCTCCTCGGCGACTCCCGTTGAGTCCGTCTCCTTTTCTCCTAAGCATTGGTTTGACAGGAGTTCGACGATAAATGTCAGCGCAGGACCCACCATTTTGGCGCTGGAAGTGGGGGAGGGGACGACAACTCGGTGGCCGGTTGTTCCAACCCCGGCGTCCATCCTTGGGACGCGTAACGGGATCGCGACGACCAATTGAGTAAAAGCGAAGGCGGTCAACTCCTGCGAAGCGCCTGCAAGCCCTGCCTGCCGCCTCATGTTCTTATTCTGCTTTCAGCTAGAGATGTCTTACAGACAGCGCATCGTGCAGCGGGGCAAGCAGCCTCCTCACGTCGCTATTCTTTCCAGCTGCGATGCTCCCGTCACGGCCTGGTGCGATGGCCAGAAGGTCCGTCGTCGCGTCTTGTAGAGTTGTGGAAGAGCTTGCAGCAGCGTCTGCAGCTGGAAATTACAGAGCGATCACCCTGGTCATGGCGTCATGGGCGCCCTGTGTGGTGGTGACGTCGCGAGGTCGCACAGCTAAGTGCCCAGCTGGTCCGACCGGGGCTGAACGCGGCACGGAGTTGGTCCCGCAGGGGTGCGGCGAGTTCGCAACCCCGCCCCTCTCCCCCCGCGTCGTGTAAATTAGTTTGCGGTTGTGTAGCAAACAGTCTACGGATCCGTACACTAGAAGCGTGCCCAACTTCAATATCCAGTGGCTCGATACCCCCTTCTCGCCATTCGTGACCGACTGGAGACGTGGTTCCGGCTACACGTGGCTGACGCACTCTCTGTCTCCCGTCGTCAATCAGCGGATGATCCAGGTCTGACGTGCTTCCAGAAAACCCGAGCCCCGTGTGCCCCGAGTCTTGACTGGCCTGCAAGACGAGGTCAGTTCCGAGAGTGAGATGCGGCCCCAGTCCGATCCAAGGCCCGTGCTGTCGGATTCGCGGGTTGTTTGATCGGCCGCTTGATCCATTTGTCTTTGAACGTGTTCATCCGTTTTGGCATCACCTTGCCAAGGAGAGAACAGTCTCTCTCCACCACGGGTTGTGTTTATGAGGTCAGTGCAAATCCGGCGTTGCAAAGAAAATAAACAGACCGTCGGGGACTGGCCGTGTTGCCTTCTTGCCTCGGCTGTCCCGTCGCCTTGGCCCGGAGAGAAACAGAGCCCCAGCACACACTCTGGAGTATGGAGCAGATCAGTTGCCAGCCATCGAGCGATTGGCGAGGCCCAATCGACGACCAGGAAGCGCCTGCATCGCGGGCTTATCCCTTTTTGGCACCAGCTCGCTGTGCCCGGGCTTTGTCACCACTGCACATGGTCCTCGAGTGCGCCTGTGGAACCCCTGGTGCAGTTCTGTTTCCTTGCTGGGCACCCGCTTTTGTACGATTACGAAGTACGGATACCAATTGGTGTCCCCACGAGCCCCGGTCTGCAGCAAGGCCAAGGTTTCTTTCCGCTGTCCTCTCAGCTGGACCGGACGCGAGCAAAGAGGATCTTTACAGGTGGATTGCCGCAGAAGAGCCTCCATATCCACGCGCTCGGGGTTAAGGGTACTGAAATCTCGTCGTGTCGTACGAGCCTCCTGGCATTGCGGGTCTGATACCGGTTAGCTGGCCTTCAGTTGTCTTGACTGCAATGACTGGTGCAGTGATCATGAGGATGGCTTTGGAGGAGCATCAGGGCAGGCCGGGCCTGTGACTTCGGAAAGACCCATGGCAGCGCGGTGACGCCTCGTCGCCGCAGGGGCAGCAGCGCGCCTCCAGCTGCGCTAGCGAATGGATGAGCACTGAAAAAAGCAACTCGCCCAACTCGGACCCTGCCCACAAACTGCTCCTGAAGATCGAATCTGAACGGCCTGGATTGTACTGCGTAGGTTCATTTCGAGTCAACGTTAGAGTAGTTACCTGAGCACACTGCACACTGAACGATCGGTCTCCTTCGCCGTCCGACTGCGCGAGGGCGTCACGAAGCGGGTGGTTTGCGTGAGGCTGGAATTTCTGCCAGCACAGGGCCCTGGCGACAATTTTCACAGCGAATCCTCCGCAGTACCACGCTGCTCTCACTAAAAATGGCGCTCTGCACCTTGATGATCGACGACGTCAATTCCCATGCATGGGATGGGCTGCCAGGTAGGGCACTTAGCGAGGTATCTTTATTGGGCCTTTAGGTTACAATGGCCGCCCAAATCTGGCCTTGCCCGAGGCCTGTCCCTTTTTCGTTGCTCCAGTCCAGTGCTGCCGGGCTGGTTGCTGCGACACTCAGGAGGAAGGCGCGACTGTCAATTTCCACTAGCTAGACCCAGGCTGTCGAGTCAAGCCAGGAACCATTGCTGCGCAGTCGTCCCAATTAATAAAACCTCGCCTGCCCCAGGTCGCCAGGCATGCCCGAGCACAATTTCTCTCGGTTTCGGCTCTTGGAACGCTCGCTCGATCGACGGACGACCTCGAACCTTTCCCGGCACCCTCGACTCTTGAAACACCCACGGAGGAAGATCGATCCAAACCCGGGCTTTGGTCTGCCGCCAAGTGGGTTTCTGCTGACGGGCTCGACGGAGTCGACACCACACCACCGCTGCAGCACCAGCACCTGCCAGCAACGCTTTTTTGCCGTTGTTTCTGCCAAGATTTTAGGTTGCTGCCAGAAAATGTTCTGACTGACGGAGCCGCCCCAGCAGAGTCACAGCTCAGAGGGTATTCCCTGTTGACGGGACAGCCCAAGCATCCGGCAGCGGCGGCACGAGCCCCTGTCCAACTTGCTGCCCTTGAGCGCTGACTTGCTGCGCGGTCCGAGGTTTGCGCAAGCGCAAGCAGGTTCAAGCTGCCCAGACAGTCCTTAAACCCAACGAGAGCTCATGCTATAGGGCCCCCGACCTGCCGCCCCGTGCTGACGAATTGCGCTCGCCGAACCACGCATACCAGCCGATCGACGGGCAACAACTGTTTGAGCGCTGTGCTGGAACCTGTCTTATGCTGTTTGCCATGAAATGAGCGGCCCAACACTTACGTGGATGGCTCCGGCCGTCGACGCACGCACGCCATTTCACCGCTCACACTCAACGCCGGATCTGTTATCTGCCTTGCCCCAACCGTTGCCGCCTGCAAAACCCCAAGCATTGCACCGCGCAAATAGCTCCAAAGAGCTCCCGAGTCTTCCCGCCTTCGATGTCCCATCGTTCGATCTAGCCGATTTCGAGTCGGCCCTCAGATTTGATAGAGACAGGAAGCCCCCGCGACGGCCGGTCGTACAGGAAAAAGCAGTCGAAATCAGGGCGGATACCCCGCCCCCCGCCGCCATTGTGGCCGAGGACGAGCGATCAGGCCGGACTAAATCAATGATTGACCGACCCCGTTCGTGGCTTCCAAGTTCGAAATCGAGTCCCAACGTGCGAGCTGCCCAAAATGAGCGCCCAAGATCCCTAGTGAGGGACAATGTAGGAGACGTGCCCGACGACCCGCATGCAGCCCGCTTGGAGAGGTCGAAGACTGTAGAGTCCTTTGCAGACTTTGCGAAACGCTCCTGGATATCAAGCTCACGGTCACCGTCACCTCCAAGCAAGGCAGATCGGACGAATGGCACTTCGAAGGGCAGGCTGGGTCTCCGGGGCCGAAGTGATTCCGGCAGTCGCCCGGGCGCTGGCGACCCGGACGACAACACGCACGCTGGAGAGTCGCCGAGCAGCAAGACTCGCGCTTTGAACCGCGCGAGTATTTACTTGACCAGGATCAAGCAGAAGCCCCAGAGCGTCTTTTCAAAGAGCGCATCCTCATCCTCTCTTCCATCTTTAGTAACATCGACGCCCGAAAAGAAGCCCAAAGCCGTGGCCTCTCGCAGCACGACCCAGCTGGCTTCTAGCTCGACTGGCATTACCACGGCCACCGTCGCCAGCATCACATCTGCCACCACGACCGCAGGCAAACTGGAAATCTTTGCTGCAGCTAGAGATAATGATTCTCGTAGCAGTGTAGCTTCCTCCTCCACTCCTCGAAACTCATCCCACACAGCCTCGTCCGTGGACTCGGCAACTACCGAGAACGCATCTCAATCCACCACCGACACCGGAATCACGATGCCTCACCCAACATCCCGGGACCCGCTATGGAACACGTTCCGGATTCTCGATACGGATTTTGCCAAGTTCTCCGCGAAGACCACGACCCCAGCTCGGATGACCATCATACGTACAACCCTCATCCCCTTCTTGAGAAGCACATCTCACCACCCGTCGAATTCGGACCGGTCCATCCTTACGTCCGAGGATATCGAGCGCCGCGCAACGGTCATGGATCAATGGTGGAACGGCCTGCTTGATATGCTCGACCTTGGACAGTCATCGAGGCCGTTTGCCAGTACATACGGGTCGACGCTGACGAGCACCGCGGCTGCTGGGCAATTCCCAGCTATATCTGCAAGCACACAGCCAATATCGGGCGCTGACCGGCCGGTACTGCTTGAGGCAGCCACAATGATCATGTCACGATCTGAGTGGAGGCTCTGTACTACATCCTTCCAGCCCCTTGTAGAAAGGTCGCCCGAGGAACGGGTCCGGGCGAGGTCGGGGACTCAGTCAACCTACAACAGCGAGCTTGGCTTTGTGGCTGAGTCAGCGGAGCACAATGTTCGCAACACGTTCGTTACGAATCTCATCAGACAAGTCGCCATTGCTGTAGAGAAACTGTCGTTACGCCATGCACCCCTGAGTCTTGTAAGCTGGTGTGGGAAGGTGCTCGCGTACGCGTTTTTCTTTGCCCCAGGAGTGGCTGATGTGCTCGTGAGGCTCTGGTCTCTAAGCGCGGACCTACTTCGCAGGGTAGCGGACGAGTTCCGGCTGCCTCGCAAGAACAATGGTGAAAGCGAGGATATCGTGGCACTCTTTCCCCCTCACCTGGGCAAACTTGGTTGGACATCCGCAAAAGCGCTTGGAGACAAGCTTCGACAAGCCACCAGACTCTCCCTGCCGCTTGCAAAAGTTCTATGGCATGGCCCTTGGGTATCGAAGTGGAGAGGAGGCGACACGGATCTGTTCTACATCTTTTGCAAGTACTATCACATTCTTGCTGAGGAGTTCATGCCTGAGGGGCTTCCACTCCTGGAAAAAGCTCGTGGCCCGGCATTTGTGCTGGTACACGCGCAACTGCTCTCGGTCATGGACAGCACAATTCATCGCCAGGCCTCCATTGATGCAATGCTCGGCCCCCCTTTATCCGAAGGGCCCTACGGCGCTGACGCGGCTATGACCGGGATTTCACTTCCTAGCAACCTCATGAAGCCTATGGACGAGAATCGGATTATTATCCTGATGAAGGATATGTTGGCAGACAGCTCGGTCGGCGTCAGTCCTGAAATCAAGCATACCTTCGCCCAGGCTTTCGTGGGCGTGCTCAAGGCTGCTACAAAACGAACCTCACGATATGAGCATGCCGCCTGCTTCACGCTCTGCGACTTCCTCGAGGTAGCCTTGAAAGTGCTGGATTCATTCCAAAACAACGTAAACAATAACGTTGCGACGTCTCCCACGGAAGAGGCAGCGTCTTCCTTCACTCTGGAAATGGCTGGATCTGCCCGGCATGTTGACTATGTAGATTGGCCGTTCTGGTTCGATGTTGGGAAGATGATCATGGACTCCAACAACACAATGTCCGAAATACGCATCATAGCCTTTGTTTTCTCCCTATGGGACGCTATCACAGCTGACCCCGTACGTAAGGAGGCTCTCTGCATTGAGTGGCTGCTATCAGAAGAAGTCTTTGAGAAGTTCTTCAACAACTGGTGCCCAATGGTCCGGGCCTATTACATGCGTCTTCTCTGTTGGCGCATCTGCAGGGACTCGGGGAGTGCCAATGAAGTGGACACGTAAGTAGCTTCTTCCTCCGCCATCCTCGAAAATAGGAGACTAATGTGACCCTTGCAGCAAAATATTTTCTCTGGTATCCCAGCGGCTGAGGACGGTTTGGTCGCATTATCTATGGGTCAAGCAGAACGCCGAGATACGGGGACGTGTGCCACCGTCGACGGCACCCTGTTACCCTACTCCGGGCAAACGATTCCTGATCATCCGCACAGAGGTCCAGCCATCGCAGCCTCTCCTGACAGGTTTCGACATGTTCCGCGGTTCGTTGGGTCCTGAAACGACGTCAGACTACCGCGGCGTGCTCTCAGGAAACGGCGACATCTCAGCCGAGAATATCAAAACCGACGGAGCACTGACCTCATACAAGAAAAGATGGACACTTCTCGGCAAAGTACTCTCTTTTACTACCCAGCAAGCGAACTCCGATAGTGACGGCCCTGTAATTAAGCGCTCTTGGGATGAGGAGCTGGAGCAGGCCCGTCGAGAGACGGCCGCTTCACGCTCTGCAGCCGCCCGGTCCAGTCAGTCCAGTCTGCTACAGCCCGCAGGTCCGCCTCCTCCGCCCAAGCAAGCACATTCCAATGGCCTACTTTCTTCCTCCGATTCGGGCTCCTCTACTGGGTCCGCTCCAGTCTACGACGCTGCGACATTTGTCTTCCGTTTTGCCCTCAGCTGGCAGGGCCAGAACGGAACTATCCCTCCACGAGATCGAATTTTGAGCCGCCCTCGACTACCCGCCCCTGCCCATTCCAGAGTTAGCGCCCGGACCGCAACTCTAAACAGCACCAGGTATATCGGCGGAGATTCTGGCTTCCGGAGCGAAAGCCCACCCCCCATCGCCGCCGGGCTTCCTCCAGACACGAGGAGAGTCAGTGGCCTGATGCAGACAGGCTTGATCAGCGAGGCGCGCAATGCGAGACCTCTCTCGCTAACAGAGCTCTCAAACCTCTCAACCAAGACGGCGGCAGAGAAGACAGAGTTTAAGCGTTTGTCGCTGAATATCAATATAACATCGGTCCGCCTGATCGGCGATGGATCTGAGGAGGACGGCAGGCTAGCTGCGCAATCACCAACGCCGGTGCCATCTGTCTTTGACGGCTATGAGTCTGATCGCGGCCGTTCTTTCGATATCGATGGTGAGAGGGGTCGCCCACAGCTCCCCGCCGTTCGTGCGGTCAAGCCCGTGGGTGTCTATGCCTCCGGCGCCGTATATTCCGGACGTGCTCTTGCAGAGTGGAGCCTGGTGGTCAGCGAGTGCAACAGCTTTGTGGAACGTCGACGGGATGAGGGAGTCCTAGGACTGGACGATGTGGAGGTACCGGCATTGAGCGTCGAGGGACTTGGACTCCGACAGCGAGGCTAGCCGGCGTTGAAGGGAAGACGGTCCCAACATAAAAACACAATGATTTCTGGACGAAAAGACGGCATGGCGTTTTGGAGAGTTTCGAGTTGAACGACATAGACATACTGCGGCGACCGTCAGCGAATATTTCTGGCGAGAACATAATCGGGTTTTCTCAGCGAGCATCTACAGCGATTTTTCGACACGACTTATATCTCCTTGCGGGGGGGGAAATATCTTCATTATTTCGTTCAACTTCTTTCACACTTACAGGCGTTTCTCAAAGGCGCGAGGGGCATTTTGGTTTTCATGTCTATATGGGGGGGAACCGACTATTTGCGATGATGAGTTTTACATTTTTTGAGTATAAGCCTTGCTACATCACGCCTTTTGAGGGAAGAGGCACGCATATCGGGGGGTAGGGTTGTTTTACATTTCGAGTTTATTCGCCATTCAAGACTATATGATGGTGATGGCTTAGGCGCTACGGAGTCCAGGTATTTGATCAAGTCGGGCATGAAGCTTTAGAAGCGGCAAGATGGACGGAGAGGAAATACGGCTGGGAAAACATATCAACTGTATCTTACACTGTATCAATATTCAAGGAGCCAATGTGGGCGCCTCAGTTCACAACTAGCTGTGCAAACGTTTCTGGTAGTGAGGTGAGCTGTCGTGTAAGTCAGATGCGCCAGGCATCAAGGCAGCCAATCCTTCCGAATGCGGCAAGTGGGCCGCGAAACGACAGGTCTTGAGGGCTCCAGGCCACCACAAATCGGCAACTGAGAGCTGACAGCCTCCTGCACGACTGGGACGGGCCGTGACGGCAGTTCTCAATTGCGTCGCATCTGCTCTGGAGCAGGTGCTTATATTGTGGCGCTTATAACGTCGGCGATTTGACACAAGAATCTTCTCTTGCGAACAGCCCAACTTGTCTCGTGCTGCGTCTCCGATACGATGGATACAGAACGGTGGATAAAAGCTTACGATCACGTCTTTCGAAGTTTTTTTTTTTCTTCGGCCGATGGCAACCGCCTAGATGACGGGAACGAGTCAGTTTCGCACACTGGGTGGGTTGGAGAGCTTGGCTGTGCCTTTTTTTTTGGTTCTCCCTGTCAGGGGGTTGAGGCAATACGGAGACTTGGCAGACTTCTCTTTTTTTCTCTTTTGTTGGTTTCGGGATGAGGAGTGCTGTGGAACGATGCAACAGGCGGGACCTGATCGGTTGTGTTTCTATGCATGCCTTGCCTGTCCTCGTATGTGTCAGGAGAAAGAACAGGGGTTGCTCTCCCTTCCTGTGCTCTGGTGGGAAAATCGATCTCAAGTGGGTTTGCTGTCGAGAAGGGCCTGGTTTGATGTCTCTTTAGGAAGTGTGTCATGCGCTTTTTTTGGTCGTCTAATAAGTAATTGATACCTTACTAATTACTTCGGATGCGTATTCCAAGTGTTCAGGAATCCCCACGCTGTCGTGTGTAGAATCGCAAAACACGAGTCAAAAGGCTTGCGATCGCACACCTTGTATTATTCGTTTGAAACCACCTGCAATGCAATGAAATCTCTAGTGCACACAACAGAAACCGTTTTGACAGTTCATCATATCATATATACGCCATTGACCCTGCTCTATGCTAACCAGTCCCAAAGCCAAAAGAAACCTCTATCGCCATGCATCTTATTTAATCTCAAAGTCCATTCGTAGCCACCCCGTTGGTTCCGTTAACGCCATTCCCCACCTTTGCGGATGCGGCAACAGCCAGATCCAATGCCTGCAGTACGTCGTTCCTGAGATCCTCAGCGTCCTCAACACCGCAGCTGATGCGCACCAAGTCGTCAAACACACCAACGGCCTCGCGCTGGTCTTTGGGGATACCAGCGTGGGTCATGCTGCTCGGTACCTCGACTAAGCTCTCTACGCCGCCGAGGGACTCGGCCAGGGTGAAGATCTTTGTGAACTGGCAAAAGCGCTCAGCAGCGGCATGGCCACCGCGGATGCGGAAAGACAGCATGCCTCCTCCCATCCCGTTGCGGTGCTGCTTCAGGGCGATGGCGCGGTGGGGGTGAGAGTCAAGCCCGGGGTAGTTGACGGCGATGACGTTGGGGCTGGCCTCGAGAGCGTGGGCGACGGCAGTCGCGTTGACGGTAGCCTCGCGGGCACGCAGGTGCAGCGTCTTAGCACCACGGTGAGCGAGCCAAGAGTCGAAGGCGGAGGGGATGGCGCCGATGGCGTTCTGCAGGAAAGACAGGCGCTTGTACAGGTCGTCGCTGTTGAAGGCGGCAACGCCCATTACGACGTCACTGTGCCCATTGATGTACTTGGTGACACTGTGCACGACAATGTCTGCGCCATGGTCGAGCGGGTTCTGGATGTAGGGGCTCAGGAAGGTGTTGTCGACAACGACAAGGATGCCGTGCTCGTGGGCTGCGGTGGCGACAGCGCGGATGTCGACGAGACGCAGGGTCGGGTTGCTGGGGGTTTCGATCCAGACCAGCTTCGTGGCTTCTGTGATATGCTCGCGGATGTCGACCTCGATCTCGGGGGTGAATGTGACCTTGACGCCGTGCGCCTTGGCGACCTGGGTGAAATATCTGTGGGTGCCGCCGTAGACGTCCGAGACTGAGATGACGTGCGACCCCGCGGCGAGCGACTGGAGGATGTTGGCTGTGGTTGCGCTGCCCGAGGAAAAGGCCAGGGCGTGCTTGGCGTGCTCGAGAGCAGCAATGGCAGTCTCAAAGTTGGCGCGGTTGGGGTTGCTGCTTCTGCTGTACTCGAACTCACCGACCGGCACGCCGACCGCCGTCTGCGCGAATGTCGTCGACAGCGAGATAGCCTCGATCACGGCGCCGGTGGCGGGGTCGTGCGGGGACCCCGCATGTACGGCCAGGGTGCCGAAGCCATGGACTGGCGACGGCGCGCGCGGAGGCGTCGTGATGGGGTAATCGCTGTGAGCCGTCATGGCTCGTTAATTAATCGACGGAGGCGCGAGGCGGGCAGGCAATTGGCTGGATGCTGTTGTCTCTTGGTCACGCAAACGGCAGTGCAGTTGAGAATGCCCTTTTTTGCTTCTGGCGACGTGGGGGTCTTAAGCAGTGCGATCTAGCACGATTCGAGAAAAAAAAAAATCGTCGGCCTTGGTGGGGTGTCGTCTCCCTGACTGTGGCTCTGGGGTGGAATTGTGTGATTGCTCCCGACGATGGTGCAATTTCTTGTTCCTTGGGGTCCCGCTCTGTTCCTCCCTTTGCACAGTTCAACACTTGAACCCTGTTTTAAATACGTTTTGCGACTGCGCCGCCGACTCAGCGAGAAGCCGAAGCCGCTCCGCTTTTCCAATCGAATTATTAAGGGTTCCCTTCGCCTGGCGTCGATGGGCAACCGTGCCACGATGTGATTGCTCAGCAGGGCGGAAGCCTGTCAAGGAACGGATGGCAGAACGGATGGAATCAATCGGATGCAGGCGCAGGGCGGGACGTTTGGGTTGCTGTTACCTTATCCCGACGGATTCCAACTGGACGGCTCGAGCAAACACGCCGTCTTCTTCCGAAGGATGGCACCGTCGCGGGGACGGACTGATAGAAACCGGCGCTTCTGCAACAAAGAAGCGGACGTCGCATGGCACAGCACAGGACGCCTGCGGTCGGCGCGGCAGATATCCTGCGCATACAGCGGTCCGTTGGCCCCTCTGCAATAGTCCCCCGGGTATCGGCGGGATGATGGCGGAGTGGCATTGACCGCGGTCTCGCATGTCAGATCATGTGGAAGCCGTCACCGCCATCTGACGACTCGACTTGCCTGGCGATCTATCTGGACATAGATGTGTGCTTTTGGTGCTGTGGACAGATGTATGAACTACCACCAGCGATCGGTTGGCCAAAGAAACGAGAATTGACGGGGTCTTGGAATTGGCACAGGGCAGGGCTGATATCTTTCGATGGCTCCTATCTCTGTTGCGTATCTCGGCAAGCACGCCGCGAGACCCTCAGGAGAAGGAGGGGTACTCGTCCAATCCACTAACTCCGTTAACGTCTCCAAGGACGATGTGGTGCCAAGCAGTACCGTCACCCTGTTGCGGCTTATTGATTTGACTCTGTCTCCCCCGAGGTAACCTTGCGATCCCCGCCAGAGCCTGGGGTTGAGTGCTCCTGGGAGGCCCAATCTCGGCCCGGTGACGGCGGACGGCGTAAGCGTGCCGGGTCGCCGACAACAATGATGTCCCGCGTAGTATTCGTATTCTCAGCGTTCCATACAGATGGCCTATGGCACGTGGTTTCATTGTGTCGTGTACTTTTGGACCCTTCCCCGCCATTGGATTTATGAGATCTAGATGTCAGCCGTCCAAGGCACTTCATCTGACTTGCATCGGAATCCGGGATATCTAGTCTGAACCCGCCCAGGAACGCCGGGCACATCAACGCCAGCTGTTAGCACTTGGTTGACGAAACCGCGGTAGCACTAACACGCAATTCTGGGGCTGTAGTGACATCCCAGCCCCCTGTCTCGGGACTCTTGGGAAACCCCACTCTCAAATATGAGCCACATGCAATTGGCTCCCTCGAGCGAGAGAACTGATGGTGATTGATCGTCGCAACACGGGAACACGCAATCCACCGAGTCCCCGGGCGGCGACTGTGGGGATTCACCGCTCCACCTTGCGGGCAGGCAGTATTCGGCAGCCGCGCGCGCCGCTCTCTGTCACCGCAGCACCGCAGCACCGCAGCCAGCCCGTTCCTGTTCCCACCGCCGCACAGCACCCGACCCACGCAATCAACCGACACATCCCGGCTGCCCGTTGGCGCCGACTATGGAAGCCGAAGGCCTGGTTACACACGGCCCGAGCCAGCGACGCCACAGAACAGCCGCGAGGTAGGACGCCGGGTGAGGTGCCTTACCAGGGGGCGGAGCAGGACTATGCCGCCGCGTCGCTCCCATAAGAAGTCGAGGGCCGGTTGCCGCCGGTGCAAGGCGCGCAAGATCAAGGTAGGCATTCCGTGCCGTTTCCCGGCGTATCCGGGACACCGTCGCTGACGGGATGCAATTGCGACAGTGCGACGAGATACACCCGCGATGCGGTAACTGCGTCAAGCACGGGGTTGCCTGCGACTTCGAGCACCCTGAGATCCTCGCTGAGCTGCAGACAGCCTCCGCTGGTTCCCCGTCCACTCCGACTAGCTCGGTCGACTTCTGCTCGCCCATCATCCGGCCCGCAGCCCCCGCGTTTGCGTCGCCCGCGCCCCTCTACCGGCCCCCGCCCACCTCCAGCCTGTCATCAACCACACCACCTAGCCACCGGCTGCTGGAGCTGAAGCTTATGCACCACTACACGGCCTTGACATGCAAGACCTTTACATTCACCGCTCCCGTGACTGAGGACATATGGAAGATCACAGTGCCCGGCCTCGCCTTCGCCGGCTCCCAACACCTAGCTGACGCTATCCTCGCCGTCGCTGCTCTTCATCTACGCAGCTTGACACCCAACGACAAGGATTTGGTTCGTGCCTCGCATGCCTACATGGCCGCATCCCTGGCTGAATACAGCGCGACGCTCATCAGGGGCATCGATAACACCAATGCGGAGACCCTCTTCTTGACTGCCGCGCTCATCGCCTTTCAATCCACCGCGACCCGGGTCTTCATGAAAGACGAGTTAAGCCTCGGTAGCAACGCTGGGAGCCACCTGGATGAGCATAACAAGAGCCGGAACCACTCTGCCGGCTGCTACGCAATCCCCTTCTCTTGGTTTCACTCATTCCAGGGTGTCAAAGCCATCACCGCCGCCTCTTGGCAATACCTCCGCGCCAGCACTGTAGTAACACAGGTAATCAACTCGCAGGCCGTACTACGGCTCGACTTCACAAGCGGGCCGGAGACTTTCTTCGGCCACCTTCTTGATGGGCTGGACGCGGAGCTCGCAGCTATGAGGCCTACACAGCCCGGCCCGAACAGCAACGGCATGCCATCCTCGTCGCAACAACAGAACCAACCTGACAATGAGGATCTTATCACCGCAACTCGCCAAGCATACCAACACGCCGTTGCCGTGCTCAACTGGGCGCACAAAATTCCGCACAAGGGTGCGCCACTCGCTTTCCCGGCCACGGTCTCGCGGCGATATATCGAGCTCCTCGAGGAGCGACAGCCGCGAGCGCTCGCCATTTTAGCATGCTTCTTCGCGCTTCTCAAGTCCATGGATGCCGTGTGGTGGCTGCAGGGCATGGCCCGTCGTGAGGTTTTAGGGGTAGTAAGCCTCTTCAACAGCGATTTCTTCGGCCCGGACGCCTACGCCGACTGGTGGCCGCACTTGGAGTGGGCCATGCGCATTGCGCTATACGAGCATAAGGGGGCTGCTACCGGAGAACCTATTCCGGCTGAGGTGTGGGGTGCCGATTGGTACGCGGAGGAACGGGCTCTCGACAGCCAGCAGGAAAACGACAACTATTTTCGCCACATTGAGATGTTCAGCCAGATAGTCACCGGGGTCGGGGGCAACAGCATCCCCCCTGTCCCGCAATAAACTGGGCGGTATGGAGAAGTGTATTGAAGGGGCTTGTTTTGCTACTTAACAGAGGGTTCGTCGAGCTCTCTGAGTATTTGACGGATTATATGGATGAGAGGTCGCGCCATCACCGAGCGTCATCTGGTCAACTTCCAGGATACCGAGATCCTGGGTGGTCGAGGCATGTCACGGAATCGGGGGAGGAGATGATTCAGCCGTATCAAATGGCAAAATATACATATGGAGGTGGGATAAGCGGTCAGGACGAGGAAGCGAATTATCAATATTCGGCGTAGCCAACAACAGAATATAGGCCTAATATGGGCCTAATATGGGCCTGGGCCAGCGAAGTTAGGATAGTCAATGTGGTGTCATAAGGGAAACATCGATCGTACTTCTGAATCCAAGTCAAAACGATATAACAACAGCCTCTCCATTTCATTTCAGTCGCTGATTCGCAATCAAGAGGTATATGCTTTTTATGACCACAAAAATAGACGGGACGCCATTTTCCGTTCCCCCCCTTCACAGTAAAATGCCAACCCTCCGAGACGCCTAAACAAGCAATGATGCAAAGAATCGGAACAAGATGCTTATACTTTCGTAGTTTTCCTCTTCCGCTTCGGCTCCTCCTCCTCCACGAAAACACCACCCTCGTCATCCTCATGATCATCGAGCAGATGGGGGTCCCTCTCGCGCTTAAGACCCTTCATCTTACGTGTCTGCAGCTCAGACAGATCGAGCTTGCCCGTGTGGATGCGGCCGATCTTGTCACCCATGATGTCGGTCGAGATGTTCTTCTTGGTGCGCTCCTCGGACGTCTTGGGCTTGCGAAGGGCCTCCTTGAGCAGGTTCTCGTCGGGCTCCTGGACGCGGCCGAGACGGAAGTCCATGCGGGGACCATGCTCCTCGAGCTCAACACGCGGGAGACGCTGACCGGATCGCTTGGTGCGGATCAGGTAGCAGCGAAGGTGGAGGACTGGCTTGGAAGCCGGGTCATTAGGGTCCCCGCTCCCCTGGGTGGGCTCATCGGCTGTGACGACCACAACGTGCTGCAGTCCCTCAACGTCGATCTTGTCGGTTACCTCGCCGCAGAAGAAGTCGATGAGCATGGACCTGGCCATGGTGAAGGGCGTGGGTACGGTGCTCTCAAAGGCTGTGCCGGAGAACACCATGAGGGGGCGGGTACCAACGGGGACCTTCTTGGTCTTGAACTGGCTGATGCTGCGGAACGACTCGGTGTCGAGGTAGAACTCGAGCATGTCGAACAGCTTGTAGTCAAAGGTGCGCGCAAAGGTGATGGCGCTCGGACGCTTCTTGCTGCTGCTGGCGAACAGGATGAGACTGCAGTCGTTCTTCTCGGAGAAGAAGGTGAGGGAGCTAGCATCTTCAAAGGGGTGGACGGGGTTCTTCTTGTGGAAGCGCTTGGCGTGCGTCTGCCTCATGGCGTAGAGGTCGGCCAGGGCATCTTGAGTCTGAGAGGGGGCTGTCAGCAAGGGGAAAGTATAGGGGTTGCGCCAAGGGTGGTGACATACGACCTGGTTACATGTCGTCCCTCGCAGGAAGAGAGCTGTCTTTGGGTTCTCGACAATCTTGGGCGCCCGCTTCTCAAGAGCGCGCTTGGAGCGCGCCGTCCGGGGTTTGCTGCGGTTTAGGTGTAAACAATTGCACTCTCATCGTTGCATCAGGGGCTCTTACATTTGGCGCAACATTTTGTGAATTGATCTGGCAGACAAGGATGAAGTCTAGCCGGTGCGATATTGCCTGGTGAGTTTGCAGTGTTGAAAATAAAATCGAGATGGCCTTATCGCTTATCGCGGTAACATGTGGAGCTCTTATCGATGTCAAGAATCAAGACGGGCTTGACGGGATGCCAAACTCTCCATGAGAGCGCACGGGCCATCTTGGCAGCTGTGCAATCTGTTTGATTTCTTTGACAGTGCAACGACGTTGTCCCTTCAGTTGTAAAAGTCGTTAGGTACTTTGTTTGAACCGTCTCAAGTATTCAAACTTGGATCTTTAATTGCCGGTCGTTCGATCAAGGAGTAACCCTTAGAAAGCTGCCAAACTGAAAGAGAAATCGCACCCCTGTGTGTTCGTTCCTTTGTCCCATTGGTGTTTGGCTGTTTGTACTTCTGTTTGAGGTAACAGTGAATCTCTTTGTGCTTCGTTGAGCTATCGATCTGGGGAATATATAGATATATTCTGTTCATTATCCTCCCAGGCACTTCACAGGGTGTCTGCCAGCCTCATCAAGGACATCCACCCTTAGAGAAATCATGACCACGAAGCAGGACTACATACTGAGAGATATACCCAAGTACCTTACCTTGACCCAGGTGCATACAGGGTCCGAGATACAATCAAAGTGTCTAAGTTCTGATAGGTCAGGCCAAATCAAATAACAAAGAAATCTGAGAAAACGACAAAAGCTTGATGGGTAGAGATGAAATGGAAAATTTTCCCTTCCCTGAAGCCCTAGAAAAGGAAACAGGCCGTTTGACCATGTACAAGGCCGTGTTTCGTCTGATTTTACGCGTTCTGGTTCTGCAAGTACGCGTAAGGCGGCACTCGCGACGTACTTTCCTCGTTTGATTTGGGTGTTTGGTTTCCTTCTCTACCCCCCACCACTAGCTGCAAACACCATCGGCTGCTACTCTTCACACCCTTTTCATCTTCACTTCACACATCATTGTGGATTGAAAAGACACAGTTTAAACCCAAAAGGGCATTCTTTGGGACCAAATAGGTCTCCTTGAAAAAGATGGACGCCTCTACTACATCTTCGGATGCCTCCATTCCCATTACCGACGCCTCAGTTCTTGTCACTGAGGCCTCAAATGAGCTGAGCGACACCTCGCCTCCCCCTTCCAACATCAGCGGCGATGAGGTTGTGGAGTTGACGGCGAAGCTGGAGACGCTGAACTTCAGTGTTATTGGCTCAGGCGAGGCCAAGAGCCACCCTGATAAGGTAGTCCAGGGCGTGTTGGGTGAGTAGTTCCCGCGATTTGTACTACAATGGCTGACAGAGATATCAACCAGGCAGCGAGACGACTGTGGTCAACGAGGGCACGGGCGCTGCCAACGAGACTGTTGGTGGCAACACCATCCTGATGGCGCCCGGCATCACCAAAATGCTTGCCAAGGCCGCCGTGCGCACGAGATTTGAGCGCAGCATGAAAGAGACGGCCGAGAATCTCGCCAAGGACAAGGATGTCGCCGGTGCGGAACTTCTCTGCACCATGTGCATGAAGCTGGGCACAGCGTTCTGCAATGGATGCCAGCGGGCCAGATACTGCTCGGCAGAGTGCCAGCGGGCCGGCAAGTCTTCTCAATTCCCCCTGCCGTTTGTTCACATGTACGCCTGGCTAATCCATAACAGACTGGCCAGTCCACAAGAAGCTCTGCAAGGACTTCAAAAGCACAGCGTCCGAGGCGTCCCGCCCCAGCCTGACCCACCGTCTGGCCATCTATTTCTGCTTCGAGACGAACAAAATCGATCTCATCTGGGTCGACTTCTTCGAGTCCGAAAAGGGCCAGATGGTGGAGCGCGACAGCCTCGTCCACGATGACCTGGAGAAGTTCTTGAAGGTGACTGGAATCACGCGTCAATCTGAGACGGACAAGTACTACTTCATGAACAACGCCCCGTCTCTACTCCGTCGTCGCGTCCCCCATGCTCTCATCGGCCACGCCCTGATTCCGGACGAAGGTGCAAGTAAAATCCTCCACCCCGCGTTGGTCAATCAGACAATCAACAACCTGGCAAGGCCTGGACATTTGACGTGAGTGATGAGGTGTTCTTGTTATCTCGACCCTGCTTGTGAGACTAACATCAAGCTTCCTCCAGCACCTGGATAGGCCCCCTCATGGCCTTTGCTTGTTTCCCTGGCGACGGCTCCGAAGAGTCTGGCAGAACTGTGAAAGATGTGACGCCGCGTGACGTTCGCCATGCTATCGACTTCCTCCAGAACAGTCATGGAAACCCCTGCGTCCCCGATCCAGCCCGCTACCACGGCAAAACGCTCTCAGCCGTCAAGGTCTCCGACACCAAGGAGCGGTACAACATTGCCATGGGAGTTACTGACCCCATTGAGCCCGTAAATATCCCCCTTGACGTATACGGCCTCTCCCCGATGGCCAGCACCATGGCCTTTCGCCTCGGCCTATCCTGGTACATCCGTCGCACCTCAGTCGCCGCCGAAAACTCAAACCCGTTCTACCGCAACAAAGCTTCAAACTCTGTATACTCCCGTTGGCACACCGGTGATCTCCGCTGGCTCGGCCACACTACAACCCTCGGGCCCAACGGCAACATCTTTCACACCACAGCCGACCAGCATGTCGGTAGCGTCGTAATCTACCACGGAAAGGGTGCTGCCCTCGACCCGCTCCACATTATGGCGTTCAACAGTTACCACGACGCTGCCTTCGTCGCCAAGGAGATTCCCTCGCGCGAGGGCCTTGAGAAGCACTGGGCCGCTATGAAGAAAGACGCCAGTAACGCGGCGCCAATGGTGAGCCGCTTGCCTTCACCGTTCAAGCTCGAGACCAAAGCCGGGAAGGTCGACTTCTTCTGCGCAAACCCCGAGGTTATCGCGAAGGTGGCACAAGCTGATGGAATCTGGGAGGAGGTTGTGGGAAGTTTTGGCAATGTGTCGACCGGCCTCATGTCATTTTTTGCAAAGGCTGCTGGTAGGCACACCTAGGCATAGTTGGGATGGGGAAAAGTGTGGACGGGGTTGGGATATGCGTGATTTAGGGTCAAACAGGCATGATTGGTCTGGAATAAGCAGGGTGTTTTGCAGAAAAGGCTTGTTCCAACGGAAGGAATGCGTAGTTTGATGAATGAGACGCGTTTTTGCCTTTGAAAGACGCATGGTTTGCTGAGAAATATGCATACTCTAATTCAGAAGAAGCATAATTTCATGTGAATGATGCATTGAAACCGGGTTGACCATGCCTGTTAGTATTGGTGATGCTTAGAGGCAGGTGCTGTCGATTTTGAAATCAAAGCAGTAATGCATCAACATTTGAACAACAGTTCATATCGAAACCGATGATAAGGGTATGCAAAAATAACTTTTGATTCCAACTAAAACGCCGGATGCCTGCTCTGATGTATATGTCTCCCAATCCAAGCAAAATACATATCTACCCAACCACTAATGGCCACCGATCTGCCCCTTCGGCAGCGGCGGTATCCAGCTCACAGACAAGCTCACACCCAGCTGAATGCAACCAATGACCCAGAAAGCCTTCGCGTAGTTACCCCCATGGTCCATAAACCTAAAGATAATTGCAAAGATGACACCTCCCAGATTTCCACCTGCTCCGGTCAGACCGGATAGTATACCGTTTGCATACGGGTGAACATGCGGCACAAGCGAGAAGTTGGCGCCGTTGCCGGCCTCGAGGAAGATGCTCATCAGCGACACCAGCCCGATCATAGTCGTTTGGTCGTGGGGGTCGAGTCGCCCGATGATGATGAGCATTATGCCCGTGATGACGCCGCAGACGATGATCCAGGCCTTCTTGAACCAGAGATTGCGTCCGCAGTACTTGTAGAGCAGGTCGCTGACTACGCCGCCAAGGGGGCGGGTAATGAAGTTGAGAAAGCCGAACATGGCTGCCCAGTTTGCCGCGGAGGTTTGGGTAAGGGTGGGGAAGTTTTTGAAATAGTAGGATGCGAGAATCGAGTTGATGGCGAGCTCGCCGCCGAAGGAGTTCATGTACGTGAGCACGTGGAAGGCCGTCTGCGGGGAGAGGGCAACGCGAATGCCTTCGGAGAGGGTGGGCTTGATGACGATTTCGCCTTGGGCTGTGGTTATCATCTCTTCTTTGGTCATCTGGGCTTCGTGGTCGAAGGTAGGTGGGAGAGTTTGGGGAGGGATGGGATCCTTTTTTTCAATGTCGATGTCCTTGCTGTCGCTGGCGCGGCGCTTTTCCGTCTCAATCGAGGCCTTGTCGGTGATTGCACCTGGGACGTTAACTACCTCGGCGGTCTCGTCGACGCCGTGGATGACGAGGGCTTCGTGGGCGTGGTTGTGACGGTCTGCCCAGGCTCCTGTTGGGGTGTCGGGGCAGAAAAGGAGGAGGCAGACTCCACACAGGATGACCATTATCAAGGGCACGATGAAGGTCAGTCGCCAGGATTTTCCGGGTGTGAAGCCCCTTGAGACAAACGAGTCGTAGACGGCAGGCATGATGAAATACGTGATGCCGCCTCCGGCGTTGCCGAAGCCGCCGGTGAGAGCATTGGCGGTGCCGACAACGTTCTTGTCGAAGAATCCGGTCGACCAGACTTGGCAGGGGACGAAGGTTCCTCCTAGAATGCCGATGAAGAAACGACTGATATAGAGGCCGGTCGCGCTGGTGGTGAGGGGGGCAAGACCCAAGGGGATCGAGCCAACGAGGAGAAGTCCACCGAAGACCTTGCGAGAGCCATACTGGTCACAAAGAGGGCCAGCCACGACGCGGACAAGTAGACTGCTTGGTGGTTAGTTCGAGGTCCACCTAGCATGGCTGCTTGGACAGTGACTTCAACGTACGTTGCGCATAATGATACGATATTTGAGTTGGCAACTTCAGCTTGGGTAAGGTTGAGATCCTTCTTGATGGTGAGGGTCAACTGTAGAGATAGGAACGGACATTAGCATGTGAACGTTGGCTGGGCTTGGGAGAAAGGAGTGTACATACCAGAGGTGGGAAGGTGTACCAGGCCCAGAATGCGATCATGAAGCCGAACCAGGAGAAGAAGAAAACACGTCCGTAGACATTGATGGGGTTGAAGAACGGTATAGACCGGGCCTTGCGGTTTACCGGGTTTAGCTTCGGCGCCGAATAGAGATCGGAGAATTTGAGACCCATGGTGGATGTCGTGCTCTTGAGAATGCGAACCGATTATGTCCACGGTGTAGAATGGAGAATGGGAAGGGGAAGTTGCACCGATCAATCGATGATCTGCCTCTGAGCGAATGGAGACCTGTCTGCTGTTATCCCTCGATTCAAAACTGACGACAATTGCGAGATGTTATATACAAGTCCGAGCTCGTGTTTCCCCTGGCGCGTGTGAACCACGGTTTGCCTCTATCAGACACCACCACCACGACGAACCGCCAGTTGGGTTGCTCTACTGCAGCGCATCGGGATTAACCCCACGGCATCTGCTCTCTCCATGGGGTCTATGGGGGTCACCACTGCCTTGGTTTCAGTCTGTGCTTCTCCCCGGGCTTCGACGGAAACGCACGACACGGGTGCCACGCCGCTGGGATTGGGTGAAGCGACGTCAGTCCAGGCCTTGACGGGGGGCTCAAGGAGAGATGGCGCCGATCTCAGATAAGAGTTAGTGGCCGGGGGGAGGGGGCGTCCCGGCAATTGGAGACTTCCTGCTCTGCGCAAGTAAGACAGGGGGCGGGACGGCAACCCTCATATCGCACCGGAGATGCATCATCGACGAGATGGAGGTGAGAGTTTTCGGGGGAAATGTACCTTCTGGACCAAGCTGAAGGATCTGAGGCAAGTTGGTGCCCAGCACTGTCGCCCATGGGGCTCTGAATACCATCAGGCGCCCCGAGAACGGCCTTGCAGCGTCCAGGTCATCCCGAAGTCTGTATCTTTTCCCAGGAATGCATTTCCTCAGAGGTCGTAGGTGACTTCACGGTCCTGGTGCAAAGCCGCCTTATCGCAGCCCGTCACATCGCCCCTCTTCCGCACCGTGTCGAGGGGAGCGCTGATAGATCGAGCTTATCTCTGCCAGCCCTGCCTCGATTCTGGGGAGCGCGCGCACCGAAAGATAAGGAATTGCAGCCCCAGTGGGTCAATGGCTTTCTGATGCTGGAAACATGCTGATCTCCGCGGAACATGGCAAATTCCGCCAAATAGATTGAACACCATGTTTGACGTTGCCATGTGGGAAGCTCTTTCCTTCAAGTTTCAACGTTCTCCTCTCTGGAGTCGAGAGTTGGCTTAGATAAGACAGTTCCCCCCACGCCCCCGTGCGTGGTGTTCCAGGCCCAATGAGCCGCACTCCGTCACTTTTTTTCGCCAATCTGCAAATCTTTGCCTGACCGGAAATGCTGAATTCTCCATAAGGGCCAGCCTCTTTTCCCCCCTCGGCTCGCTCCGAGCTGCACGTGCCAGTCGTTCTTGATCTCGTGCCTGTTTCAGTGGTGAGACGTGCCAACCAGGCTTCGGCTAACGTTGCTAGGAACTCAAGGTCTCGGCCTTGACTTGGGATATACAATACAGCAGAGATCGCTTGACCCGAGCGATTGGTATTGCTCTCCGCACCGTTACCCCCGACGTTCCTTGAGAGCTTGGGTCGACTCCGGGTTAGGGTTCTTGCATGACACGGAGCGGGCTGGGCAAATAATCACCGAGGTCAACTTGAGCCATGGCCACGGCCTTCGAACTTGCTGGAATCCGGATGCGCTTCCGACACTGCCGAATAAGCGGTGAAAACATTTTGATTGTTATTCCTGGGCACCGAATGTCACAGTCGCCAACTCAGTCACGGAAGCAAGCAGGTGGAGATTTTGATGTTGTTGCGGCTCGTCCCATCCCACAGCCGGCTCTCGGCCGGCTGTCGGTCAAACGTGCCGAGCCAATCGACCATGACGAAAAACGTGGGATGTCTCCCACTGAAACGACTTATATGCTCGCAAACGGAAATATGAAAGCCCGGCGGTCTTACTTTGATTCTGATATCCCAATTCCGCAGTGTTCTCGTTTCAGAAAGCGGATTGTGCTGGCCTTGACATGAGAAAGACATCCGTACGGATCCCCGAGTGCCGCATTGTGGATGCCGGCTCGACCCACTTTTACCGTCAAGCCGGCCGGTCTCCGACTTTCGAGCCGGGTGTTGCCCAATGGACGACGTCACTCACTGTATGACTTGCCAACGCAAAGCGAAGAGGAACCGGAATTGAGAGAGCTAATAGGATGGCTTCGCTACTATCTGGACCGGGAACGGGACGCAGTGCCAGCTTGGCGGATCCATGCGTCACCGTCGCCGTTACCCCCTGAACGCCTCCTCAGGGTCGGTGAGACTGACTTGTCTGAGATTTTGCGCGTGGAAGTCATCCACCGGATGGCGGCTCTTTGGTACAACATCCGACGAACCAATGGTACCTCTATTGCAGGGGCCATTGATGCAGTTGCCGGGTACATTTCACGATATCAGAGAGCCGTGCATCTCTTTCGCGATGCACCCGTCCTCCGCTTTGCCGGATCTCGGCGTGGGTCCCACCAATTTTTTTTCTACGGTTCCGCCACCTGCCCCGGGATGACTGCAAATCCAAGGAAGTCTTTATGCGGAACGGGGCGGTGGAATTCTTGGTTGCTCGGCTGGGTCGCGGCTTCCTTCATCATAAAGTTGGCGCAGATCCCATGGTGTTCGCTTCTTGTTCTCTCCCGATATCAGCTCTTAGTACTGCCAATATTTCGTCCACATTAACTCGCAATACAAGCTCCCGCTGTCATATTGTCGACTCATTCGGGGTTTAACTTCAGCTAAGGAGGTCGTCGCTCGCTAGCTTTGGCATTCACACCAGTCTTCTCAATTTGCAAAATATCCACCAAATTTGGCTCTCGTGCTTCACATAATTGCGATGGACACGAAAGTGGAAGCAGGGACACCATGTCCACTTGCTTACCCCAGCAGCTCAAGCCTTACATCCGACATCAGTCCAACACCTACAATGGCGCCTTGTTCGTCTGCTTCGAAGGTCCGATCCTACCTCAATGGTCGAGTCCGGCCCAACAGCTTCGCCGAGCTCGAGCTGGTACTCCTGACCTTCTGCATCGGCTTGCAAGGTCAGCTCAACCCTTCACTCTCCTCCTCTTCCTCATAGACTAACACCGCTCCAGACGCCATCTCCTTCCCCGACTTCCACTGCTTCGCCTCCAACCAAACCGGCAACACCGTATTCCTCGTCCTGGCCATCGTCCTCCCCGAGATGAACGGCGAAATGTTCGTCACAGCCAACATCGGCGTCGCCCTCGGCTTCTTCCTCGCCGCCGCCTGGCTCACCGGCCAGGTCGGCCATCTCGTCGGCCCACGCCAGCGATGGTGGCTCATCTTCTGCAACCTCATCCAAACCGCTCTCGTATTTGCTGCTGCTGCCCTCCAGTACACCAGCGGCGTGGAACTCACTGGTGATCGCACCCTTGTCGCCATCGGACTGCTCGCCTCTGCGGCAGGGAGTCAGGTCGTGCTGTCGCGCGCGCTGGAGATGACGGAGATCACGACTGCCATGGCGACGGCGGCGTGGCTGGACTTGGTGATTGATCCCAACTTGTGCGCGCTGAGGAATAGGTCAAGGAATAGACGGATTGCGTTCCTGACTTCGCTGGTGCTGGGGACGTTGGTCGGGGCGTTCATCTACAAGAGTGTTGGTTCGGCTGCTGCGTTGGCGGTGTCGGGGTCGGGCAAGCTGCTGGTTACGGGGATGTTCTGCTTCAATGGAGTGGAGGAGGAGAAGAAGGGAGAAGAGCAGGAGAAAGAGGAGGTGTAGCGGCTGAGGTTGTTTTCTGAGCAGGGGGTCGCCCCCCGTGTGGCATTTGGACGAGCGAGCGTGGCGATAGACTCGACTTAGCGATGGCTTGGGTGTTGGCTTTTGGCGTCTGGTACCGGGAGAATGACGAGACGAAAGGTTTCGGTCGGGTTTAGACATTTTAGATGGGGATACATTGCTAAGTATAGACGTGGCGCCTTCGAGAAGGCATACAGCGATCTTTGAGGGCATGGTTGATGTTTGCGAGTAATCTGGGTGCCCAGGCTGCAGGGGTCCTGTCATCATCAGCCCTTTTACATAGAGGTTCTTAATACATGAAATTGCATTGTCAACCTGAGGCTGATTACCACGTGTATTCACTCCGGAGCCACGAGGTGCATGACAAGGATAATACTTTGTCTCCGCGTGGGTTGCGAGGTTCTGGAATGTGATGTATCGAGGCATTGGAATGTCACACGCTAGGAACCCAACAGCGCCGCGAATGTACCAAGTTATGATAAGGTATGATAGATCAGCATCTCAATTTGTAGCTAATGTACGGTTAGATTGAGATGGATGTCTAAGATCAGATGTATGGGAGGTTAATTGCTCCGGAAATACTGAAGAAGTCGGAATTGAGCCCGGCAAACTTTTAGGACATGAAATTCGCGCATTTGGGGGAAATCCATAGTCCCCCAATGTCACTGAAGCTATTCCGAAGCTATTCCTAAGTATGTGAAGTTCAAATCTATCCCAAACACATTCTGGATGTACTTTTATATTCTTTTTTGTCAAAATTTATCATATCTACATATTTTTACCTCCAAGTTCTACATTGACACAAGAAACATTTATATCAAATTGCCTTGAACCTTGCACCTTGCAGAGAATGAGTTTGATGGTTGAGTTAGTTATGGGTGATAGGTAGAATGTGATGATGAAACTTAAAGTCAAATGCTGAGCCCGGCGACCTTGAAAGAAATCCGCAAAGTTGTCTGAAGCCACAAGATCAAAATGTGTAAGCGAGAACTTCAGCCCGGAACTTTTGACGAGATCCGCAAAGTCATATTGTGGCCGCGAAATAAAATTGAAGACGCAAATAGTTGGGATGAAAACATAGCCCGGAATTCTTGTCCTTCTCGGCGGGACACCCGGCGGAGTTGCTGGTGGGGACATCGGCAACTAATAATAAATTCGGCGCAGATTTCCGCAAGGTCCCCGCTTTCGGCAGCCCCACCTTATTCCGGGTCTTGGAGTTTTTTCAGGCACGCTGCAATTGAAGGATTACCCCACACCTGTGCATCCCTGCAAAATTCTGCAAGGTACAAGGTACCGCAGGTCCCGTGACAACGCGAGAAAGGGAAGTCGCGTTTACTTCGTACCCCCGCAGCGACGCGGACTCGAGGTAAGTGCTGTCCCGCAACTATTCTCAATTGCCCCTCGCCTCGACTGCCCGCCATTGAGCGCGTATTTCTCGTTGCACCATCAAATGTCTGGAATTGTTTTTTCCTTCCACCGCCCTCGATGACCCGTCACAATTTGAGCGAGAACCTCGCTTGGTTGGTCCAGGCGTTCCCTCAGACAGTCACCGGTCTTCCATCCCGTACTTCTGCAGCTCCTCCAACTGCATTCCCACCCGCGCGGCAGAGCACCACTGCCAATCCCACACCACCCACCAATTCGTTTCTTCCAACCCCGGCTGCTTCGTCCATTTCTTCTGGAAGCAGTACAAATTTCGCCCGCCACAATCTCTCCGCTTCCTTCACCCTCCTCCCTCCGCCACCAGAAATTGCGACCACCCCCACAACCACCTTGCATGGCAAGACACTAAGCAGCAAGCCAGCTGTGTCGAGGGAGGCAAAGACCAGGCTCGCTACGAGTTCTAGCTCAAAGCGACCTGCTCTTGTTTCTTTGGCGAACCCCCGCAGCGCAAGCAACGCGCCTCACTCCAGCTACACCTCGCTCTCCCAGCAAACCGCACAATTGGCGACACACTCGAGAAAAAGTTTCTCTATTTCCGAAATGGACCAGGACCTCGCCGAGGCTGCTGACCTCACCCAGATGGCGGACTCGGCTGAAGGCTTCGGCGAGAACAAGACATTATGGCGGGAGGACTATGCCAAGCGACCGGCACCTCTGTCCAAGTGCCACAAGGAGAGCAACAATGCAATCAACAATGCCCTCGAGTACGGCAATGATCGTGAGGGCTCGGCAGATTCCTTTCCCGACATTGACATGATCACCCCGGCTACGAAGCCACGGTCGGCTGCCGGGCCATCTTCAGCTCGCCAGACCAGCCAGCTACCTGCTCCGGCGACCAACGGCATGAGCGAAAATCGCAAGCGGAAAACTCCTTCCTCGCCGCATTACTTCTCTGAAGCAAGCGACTTCGTTGGCGAGACGCCGATGGAGGAGGTGCCGTTCCCCCCGAATTATTCTCGCCCCACGACCGCATCTTCCGGCAAACCAGCCGGCGAGCCCAACAGTCATAGGCCAAAGAAGTTCAGATCGAGCATTGTCATTTTGGACTCGGATGATGAGGCTGGGTCGTTTGGGACTCCAGCCGCGTCTCACGCTGCGCAAGTCGATCCGAGAGCGCCCCTCCAAGTCAATGGCTCAACTCCGGTAGAGCAACGGGTGAAGCGGGAACGTTCGGACGAGGGATTTAGTGCTGGGATACTCACCCAAACTGTAGGAACGCCGTCGTACAGAGCTGATACTGGCGAGCTTCGACTACTTGATCTGCTGATCCAGAAGCCCTCGGTGGTTCAAAATCTTCTGCAGTCCGCTAAGGACAGCAAACGGCAAAAAGCACTAAAACGGGTCCTAGACGAGCTGAAGGCCCTCAATGACTTGGAGAAGAAGCGCTCCGATCTGCAAGACGAGACCGGCATGTCTAGCGAGATGGATATGGATGAAACCGACCCTCACACGCTCCAAATCCAGGGATGCGCTCATCAGATTGACATCCAAAAGACAATCCTACTGAGACTGATGTCGGCTGCTGGTCTTGAAGATCTCGACTTTCTGAAAGACCACAATGACTCCATTGCAGAACCGGACTCGCCATGGTTTTCCACACAGTTCCCTGCGTCCAGATCCGGCACTTGCCTTGATATTCCCGAGTGCAGCTCTCAGCTGTCAGGCGCAGGGAACGGATTTCAACCACCGGTTGCTACTTTTGACGGACACAAGGCCAACGTTACTATGGGTATGAAACTCAAAATCGAGCCGCGTAATATACAACGCAAAGTTCCGACTCGGCCAATAAAGCAAGAGCAGCCCGATCAACAAAAATTCCCAAAGAAGGGTGCTTCCGGCGTCAAAACGCACCCAGTGGTGATCACGCTCGACGACAGCGATGATGAGGAGCCGCGCTTTAGCGAGCCGCTGAAGATGAAGCGCAGTGGCAGTCAGGAAAATCTGCGGAACAACCAGCAGAGTGCCTTGGCTTTGAAGCCCGTTGCAGCTAGGCAGACGGAACTAAAGGTCTTTTCTGGACAGCTTCCCGAGGAGAGAACTAAAGTTTCCCTAATGAAGCCTGAAGTTTTCGCTGGCGATAGTGACGAGGAGGATTACATGGCGGTCTTTGATGCCTTTGAGCTGAGTAAAAAGGGCGCTGCACAATCGATTGCAAAACCAGAGGCAAACCTCACCATGCTTGGTCCCTCTGGCGTTGCCACCGCTATCAAGCCAAGGCGGTTGGCAAAGCAGACCACCGAAATCCCGACAACGAAAAAGCGCATACCACAAGAGCTTATGAAGTACCCCTGGTCGAGTGAAGTCCGTCGGGTCTTGAAGGACCGCTTTCGATTAGGGGAATTCCGACCCAATCAGCTGGAGATCATCAACGCGACACTTGAAGGCCATGATGTCTTGGCTTTGCTACCGACAGCTGCTGGAAAGTCATTATGTTACCAACTTCCGGCACTGGTTCACCGTGGCAAGACGCAAGGCATTACTGTGGTTGTCACCCCGCTGCGCAGCCTCATGGCCGACCAGGTCAGGCACCTCAAATCTCTCAACATCACGGCGATTCCTTTCGACGGCGAGTTGCCTCAAGTACAGCGCCAGCATGTGCTTCATGGTTTCAAAGGGCCTAATCCGGAGGGCTTTTTCTCCTTACTCTACGTAACCCCAGAGATGATCTGCAAAAGCCCGCAGTTCTTAGATGGACTGAAAAGACTCAACTACAACAAGAAGTTGGCTCGATTGGTTATCGACGAGGCACACTGCGTGAGCCAGTGGGGTCATGATTTCCGCCCAGACTACAAGCTACTGGGAGGCATCCGACGCCAGCTTCCTGGCGTCCCAGTCATCGCGCTCACGGCAACTGCAACGAAAGCGGTCATCATTGACATCAAGCATAACCTTGCGATTAAGAACTGCAAGACTTTTACCCAATCTTTCAACCGACCAAATCTTCGTATTCACGTCATTCCTAAGGGATCAGCATTCAAGATCCAGGGGATGGTGGACCTCATACCCCCCGATACGAGCGGAATCATATACTGCGTCTCCCGTAGATCGACGGAGGACCTAGCCAAAAAGCTTCGCGACGATCATGGACTTAACGCCCATCATTTTCACGCGAATGTTCACACTTTGGACAGAAAGCGCATCCAAGAGGACTGGCAATCCGGCAAGATCAAGATCGTGGTTGCGACTCTTGCGTTCGGAATGGGCATCGACAAGCCGGATGTCCGTTTCGTTATCCACCATGGTCCTCCAAAGTCACTTGAAGGATATTGGCAGGAGATTGGTCGTGCCGGTCGAGATGGAAAGCCTGCGGACTGCTATCTCTACTATGGCTACGGCGATTTCGCCACCCTCAGACGAATGATTAGGAATACCAAAGAGGGGGGTAACACTGAAACTGTAGCAAGAGGCTTGGATATGCTGAACAAATTGGTTTACTTCTGTGAGGACGAATGGGTTTGTCGCCGGAAGCAAATCATGAACTACTTCGGCGAAGAGTACGATCCTGCCGACTGTGAGGCAACTTGCGACAACTGTCAAAATGGCACCATTCACGTCGAGTGTGAGACTAGTGACTTCACTCAGTACGCTGTGGCTGCTCTGAAATCAGTGAAGCAATTCGGGAAGCTGAGAATGGGTGGGATCAACGAGGTCCTGATGGGCAGAGGAGGAAGCGCGGAGGTCAAGGCTAGCCCTTATTACGGTACTGCCAAGGGTATGCTGAACAGCTGGGAGCTGAATCGAATCACACACCACCTGGTGCAGAGGGGTGCCCTGAAAGAAGCGCCGGAGATGAATGAAAAGAACAACTCACCTGTCGTGTGGTATCAGGTCAGTAGCTCCGTTTCCTTGCCTGGTGTCAAGTACTAATCATGCAACAGCTTGGGGACGATTCGCATTCACTGCCTTTTCTGAAGTTCGGTGCAAGATTTGAGCTTAAGGTCTCGAAGGGTAGCAAGGTACCAACAGTTCCAATGAGGCCAGCCGTTTCAACGAGGCCTGCTGTTGGAGTACGACACCCACCCCAATCTACCAACGTGTCCTCGCCAGTTCGAGCAGCGCCAAGGGGTCAGGGCAAGGGAAAACAGGTCGTGTATATGGACCATGACATGGATGAGGGCTCTGGCTCCGAGTCCGACGCCTTTGCGCCTATGCCGTTGACCCGTAACTTGCAACCTCGCCAGAAACCCCCTCATGAGCTCGGACCAAAGATATCTCGAGCTCGGCCCCCGACCCACGCCGACATGCAGGCGATCCACGAATCCATCATTGACTTCTTCATTTCCCATGCCAAAGAACTCGATGATGAACTCCGAAACAGAGAAGGCATTAAGCACGCCATCTTCAGCGAGAGGGAGTACCGAGAGATGGCCACTAGCTGGACAACGTCTATTTCCAAGATGTTCAAGATTCGAGGCATCGACAAGACCAAGGTCGAGAAGTACGGCGTGAAGTTCGCTGCCCTTGTTGAGAGGTACCATGCTCAATTTCAAAACACGGTCAAGGCCAACCAAGGAGGTGACATTGCCGATTACGACATGGAGGATCTTGCTACCTCAGACAATGACGACCTTGATTACCTTGGCAGTCAGAGTGAAAATGATGAAGACTTGGACGAAAACGTCGAAACTTCACATTATTTTCAATCCCCTCCGCCTAACGACCCTGAATCTGAGTATTTCCATCCGCCGGGTGACCCGACGCTTGTCCCCGACGCGTGGCTTGCGGAATGGAATCGACTAGCAGAGGCCTCAAAGCAGAATGAGCCAGAAATCAATGACCGGCGGTATGAACAGAGCAAAAGAAAAAGCGAGATTTCGAAGAACTCGTGGAAAAAGAAACAGAACCGGAGGAGCACAAGTGCTGGTCCCTCTGGTTCTTCCGCCAGAGTCTCAAAATGGAAATCTCAAGGACAGAAGCAGAAGGGGACGAGTGCGCCTGCTCGCGGACGCAGCGCCAAGAACGCCGGCGCATCCAGTGGCATTGCGACGATGCCTCATTAGGCTGCGAGACGGGGAGTGGTAGGTATTGTGTTGGGGAAAGGAGGGCCACCGACATTGCAATTTTGGTGCGGATTCACGGTTTGCAGGACCCACACCAAGTACATGTTCTGTGCATGTTTTACTTGGAGTTGTGGAAGGATCTGTCAGTTAAGATCCAGTCTTTGCGGGATGACGCTTTACTTTACTTACAGCGATAGCATGGGTGGTGTTGGGGTTTTGTTAGCATGGGATTCTCTTGTTTTTTGGGCTCACGACTCCATGATAATGAGATAGATGAGAGCATAGAGCACCACAGAGTGACATAATAGAGAAAAAGAATCTGCATGTCAATCTGAGTCTCAACTGGCCAATGTCTTGTATTTCGTTGCTATTTCTTGCCGCTGACAATATAGCACGTCAGACAACAATCAACAATCAAGAGGCATCTCAAGGAGTTCGGGAATGTGTGTCCCATCATTACGGAAGAAATATTGCAATGTGCTTGGCAAGAGGGGACTGAATGACAGTAAATCATCAGCCAAGCAAATGTTCAAGTGGTGTTAGATACACATGCCGGTCATTGCGCGTAAGATCACGGCACAACAGCATGAATCCGTGCTCTGGGCGAGATTCTACAACACCATCGGCTTTGTCATCAAAGACTTTAAAAATTCGGAACTTTGGGGCGAACTACGCGTGGAAACATATCAAAGCAGCGTCAGAAAATGGGTGATGATATGACACACAGAACCAAAATAACATTGTGTGTATTACGTCTTGATTATTATGATTGGGTATATCTAAAGTAAGTGAGAAGTGCTCGGGGGGCCTCTTTTGCTTCCCTTCCAGGCACTGAGTTGCCTGGGAACAACCATGGGACCCTGTAGCCCATCTCGTTCAAACCTCAGTAAAGTATGTATGTAGGCAGTGAAAGAAAGTCCTTGCAGTGCCCAAAATGAGTCAAAGCAACCAAAGCAATCCAGGGTTACATCTCGGTGTAACCAAACAGCAACACATACAACGAAGCCCATGTTCCTTTTCAGTCCTACACCAAGTACGGCAATTATGTCGAATGGATAGGTAGAAGGATAGTAAACAGGGGGGTAGAATAGTGGGTTTCCATCATATCATAAATCTTTTCAGTCATCCAATACCCTTCTCAGCCATCGGCAAGGTGGCAATTCGCTGCAGGCATTGGCGATCCATAAACTCCTAGAACCCCCCCATCAGATGCTCAGCTCACCGGCGATCTCCTCCCGCACTTTCAGGCACCACTGAAATACAGCGCTCTCAAAGTCGACCCACAGCTCTGGACTGGTGTTATACTGAAGGCCGAGGGCATCGGCCTTCAGCAGCACCTCCCACCGCAGCTCGGCTGCCTTGATCCAATACCGCAGATTGTCGGCAGCGCGATACGGCTTCTGTGTGTCCGTGTGGAAGGTCGGAATAGCGCCGAACCGACGGCGGGACTTACGGACGGCACAGTTGTGTAACTGTACCAGCCGCAAGCCATTCTGTAGGGAGGCGAGAAATGGGGTCGGTAGTGTTTGCTCTGTGAGAGGGGTGTCCCTGTTGATGGGCGTCCAGACAGGCAGGGGTGCCATGTCGTGGATGGGATCCGAGCTGCCGTTTAGCATCGACCGCATGAATGCCTCTTCTCGAGCATATTCGCGACCCTCCCAGCCTTCAGGATGTAGCCATGCCCAACCAGCTCTCTCGGCAGCCTCAGCAGCCTCAATCGCATCTTCGCTCGCCAGCATAACACGCAACCCGGCGATCCACGCATCCATAGTGCGGAACTCGTCGTCACGCATGCCTCCAACAAATCCCCTGGTTGCCATCCGCTTCAGCACGTCCATGACAGAAAGCAGCTCGCCCCTTATCTCCTTCTCAGATTTTATGGCGTCCAAACGGTCCGGCCGGTCGTGGGATGTGTAGTAGATTTTGGCTGCCCGGATGGCGAGCGTCATGATATCGAGTATATGCATCCCCTGGATCTCATGCCAGCCGGGCACCGCTGCCTTTTTGGGGGTTCCCTTTTGGGGGGTATGCTCGGTGCCTGTCAACTCCAGGTCCTGGCCTGTATTACTCTTTGCCTCGGTCAAGGCTTTGGTGGCAACATCCAAAGAGCGAACGAGTTCTGATTTCATCTCGGCCACCGAGGGCGGTTTTGGTAGTGGTTTCTCTCGGTAGTTGTATGTACTTGCCGTAGGCGGCAGCATATTTGGGTCGGGCTCTTCAAACTCATCCGAGTAGTACTCCTCGTCTTGCCCCGGGTGGTGTTCCTCGACAGGTGATTCAACCAAGGAGCCAGCTCCAAGACCGCCACTACCAAAGCCGCCGTGTGCCAAGTCTGGGCTACTACCCATCGATGCATAGCTTGAGTCGTGGTCGCTGCCGGAAGCTCCTGGCGAAAGCAACGAGCTCGTGTCCAGCGACGAGAGGTCAAGGGTGTGTGCCTTTTGCTGCCGCTTCCGTGATAACTGCCCCCCACCCTTGCCGTCTAACAGTCCCGTCCTCGCAAAGTAGTACTGGAGATGTGCGATACTGCCGAGACTCAAGACGCTTTCGCGAGAGCGAGCACTTGCGGCGAAATCCGTGCCTTGCGGTCTCATGTAGCCCCGTCTCCTGCTCGCTCCACCGGACCTGACCGTGTTCAAGCTGCCAGTCGACTGGCGGGATCGGAGTACATGGCTGCTATTACTGACGTCGGAGAGGCGGGAGGACTGATAACTGCCAGACGACTGGCGAGAGAAGGCCGAGAAGTCGCTGCCGAGGGACTCTCGCAGGTGTGACCCGTCGGTAGTGGCGGATCCCTGAGAGGTGGAGGAGGCGGTAGAGAGACAGCGGGCAAAGTCGGCGGAGGGGCCGAGAGCTGGGCTCGGCGTGGTGTCGGGCGGGGGGGAGTCGCAACGGACTGTCGGCGGCCCATGGTGGAGTGCGGCCATGGTGAGCTCCGGGCGCTACACGGATGCGCTATCAAGCTCAATATCCACGGCGCTCGCGGGTTGCCGCAGGTAGCTATTTTCCGGCAGTCCGATGATGTGTTCGTGATTCCGGTTGGTGAGATGACTGCACTGGGGTAGCACCAGGGTGTCGCGTAACCCGGCGAGAGAAGGCTGGCGTTTTGCGAGCTGCGAGCGCAGGTGTCTCGTGTCAACGTGCGGGTAGATTTTGTTGTTGATGCCGCCGGAGGTAAACAATACGTCAGATGCAGCTCGCCGCCTAAGACGCGCAGCGAGAGATAAAGTCTGGTTCCCGGCGTGAATCTGGACGATCTGCTGTTGCACGGCTAGAAAATAAAGACTGCAGGGCAGCTTCTGGCTTCTGGAAAGAAGTGGTGTTTGGTACAACAAGGGGGCTCCTGCAGGCAAATGAATGAGGTGTGGAATCCGAAGTCAGGCGGAAGAATTGTTGTTCGAAACGAGCGTTGAGTGGCTTCCGGGGTGATGCCGCCTTGATGCCACTGGCACCCGAGGCGAGTCTGTGGAGAGTGGAGAGATTCAGGGGCGTGTCGGGGTGTGCTTAGCATGGAATGGGGATTGGGCAACGAGCAAGTTGCACCTGAGACTTTTGCGCCAGCCACCCGCCAGCCCTTCCGCCATCAACCGTCGCTCCAGCATGTACACTACTCCAGGTCACAGCGAATACCTGGCGATGCTAATGATTTGGCGGTGCCAACCCTCTGTCATGGGCGGTTCTAACTGATGACGTGCCAGAGTGAAGATCGTGACACTGCAGTGGAGCCACTGACTCTACATTTCTGTCCCAAGAAATCAATCTCAATAGGTTGTTTCAAGTCCCAACGGGTAACACGGCTGGCGAAAGTGAGCACAAATCCAAACATTTGACATCTTCATTCCGCACTGCCGAAAACCCCCGAGAAACGGAACTGGGCTGTGATTTATGATTTCTTGCCTTGCTGTGGGATCTCGAAGAGAAGGTGCTGTTACGCAGGAGAGGCAGGAGGAGCAATTCCCTTGTTGCAGTGGATAGCGGTGTCAGATGAGCGATCTTCAAATGACGGGAACCTCTGCGGTGTTGATTAAGTATTCGGTACTCACCCGCCCCGCCCCAGGTCAGAAACGCTAATAGTTGTTTGATATTCCATATGACGGCGTGTTATTGTCGTGGGTGCAACAAACACAGTGGGGAGAACCAACCCAACGTGCTGTGCGGCAAGGCTGGACACTTGCAGTCGGGAACCTGCAGATAAATGCATCGTCCCGCTAGCCCCAATATTCCGAGAGGATACGGTTATTGGGATGGACCGGATCACCCGCTCCTCTGACGATTCTCTCGGCTGCAGACTGGGCAACCGTTCGAGAAAAAGGGGGAAAGCAACCAGCAACCCCATGCGAGGAGACCACGAGACCATACGCCACAGAACCACCCGTCCCCGTTTGCAATCACCAGTTCAACATCAACCCCAAGTCGGAGCTTCAACGAGATGCTTTCTTTCCCTATGTCTTCGAACTGCAAGCTCGGCTCATGCCAGAGTAATGCGAGCTCTAGAAGCAGACCTCAGGGCTGATCGTCATCCTGGCTTGGGGACTGACCAAAAGCCCAGAAAACCCCATGATGCGCCCTCCCCGGCCCCGGCTTAGCACAGGGTCGAAGCCGGCGCGCCGTCACAAAGCCGAAGGGCGCCGATTGCTTGGTCCGAGGAGACTCTGTGGCTTTCCTGGCACCCCGCCTTACTGAAAAGAGGCTTAATTTGCATACAACCCTGCGAGCTCCCAAGCCAAAAAAAGGTGCCAAATCCCATCGCCCGGGCCCGTCAACTACCGTTCTTGAATCGTTATTACGACGCTGTAACTTCGCTTTCGCGCGGGGAGAAGGTTGAGAGAATAGAATCTGGAAAGTGGGAGGCAATCGGGTTCCGACAGCCCGCGCTTTCCCCAAGATACGAGCTGAGCTGGGCCGTTGCAGCCCAGCCAAGAGTTTAGGTACTCAGGTCTCCAGCCCAGCAACATGGAAGCTTCCCTGGCATCTAAGAAAACACTGTTCCCTGCGGCAGCCCCGGTGAAAATGTTTCAGTGCCCTTTATCCTCTTCTTTTTACTCTTGCCAGAATCACTTTGCTGCCATTCACTTGCTGAAACGGGTTGCATTCCCTGGTACCACGGTGTTGGCCAATTAGTTGCAGAATCTGCCGTGACTTCCGCTTTTATCTCTCTTTTTCCTGAAGTCGCGCGTTGAGACATTGCTCACCCAGCCGCGCCCTGGTTCCCTCCTTTCGCCCATTCCTGGGTCAGCCACTCCTTCCAGGATATCTTTCTCCATCGCTTCGAGCTCGATCTTCCAGCGTCCTGCGTCTCCTCTCGTTCATCTTTCCGTCTTCGCCCAAAAGCTGCGGGTCCTCAGGGGACACCTCAACGTTGCCCGCGCATTCGCCTACTGCAGCATCCGGCAGCCTATCTGCAGCAGCTGTCTGCAGGCGCAAGGTTTCGTCCCAAGTCGCAACTGTCATTCGTCGGGAGCCCAGCAAAAGACCCCTTCCAGCATGTCAGCGGAACAGTAGACGAGCTCCAACACCTGCGAGTTCGAGGAGACGACTCCACGCTGATCGAGCGTTCCGCTTCCAATCCCACCTAGGCCTCCAGCGAGCCCGGCCATTCGGACGCCCCAGCCAGTCTGGCACTTCGCAGACCGGGAAGTTTGGGGCAACCTGTTCCTTCGGGCGAGGGGCCGCCAGCCAACGAAGACCCGTCGGCCCGCAGCGAGACGCGACTTGGGGTGTCCAATAGATCCTGTCGGTCGCGGCAATAAATGACCGGTTTTTCCGCTGCTGCTTCAGGCAGTAGCAATAGCAATTCCAGCATCACGGCTTCCGCAACTGCCAGTGTGGAGACGACGGGCACGCAAGATGCCGGTCGCAATGACGCCCCCGTGTTGACCTTTTCCGACGGTATCCCCAGCGAAGTTTTTCATCTGCGCTCCTTCGACGAAGCCCACCACACTAGCAACAGCCACCACAACGGCGACCAACCTAAAATTTCCCGCTCACCAACACAACAGCATCTTGCTGCGAACGACGCCCCGCCAGCTAACGTTGCTACCACCCCAACGCCTGCCCCAATTCCGCGAAAGCCGTCGCCGGGCCTTGCAGCGCGATTAAAAGCCCTCGGTTTCGGCAACGCGCGGAGATCCACGTCGCCGCCTCCGTCACACCATCTAGAACCTGTTGGGCGTCTTCCCGAAGAACAGATTAGGAAACTCGACCAAGGGCACCAGGCAGCATCGACGCCGGCTGTCGTCGAACGGCGGGGTCGTCCGTGGAAAGCAATCGCCCGGATCCCATCCAAATCGAGCCTGAAATCGAACAAGTCGGCCGCAAAGTCAGAGCTCGACGACTTTGTCCATGAAGCTGCCCCTGGCGAGGTGAAGCCCGAGTTACTTCCGGAGATCGCCATCGCCCAGCCATTAGAAATGGACACGCACAAGTATCGGCTGCCCGATCATACAAATGGGAATGGTGTCAAGGCTCAGCTAGAAACGAGAGAGGAACATATTGCCAGAGATGCGCGCCCACCGCAAACGCCTCCTCCTCCACCTCCAAAAGACACACCCCCACTCTCACAAGGCTTCTCTGGTGACGCTTTCGACCCCGATGCATATAGCTACTTTAACCCATTAGGGCTCCAGCGACCAGGCTCCATCTATACGCTATCGCGCGCGTCGTTCGCAAACCAACTCGCCCAACTGACCTCGATCCAACTTCCCGATGCCGAGTCTCTATCCAGCAAAGTATCTGCTATTCCGACAGCCCAAGCTGCGACAAGAGCGCTGATTGGCGCTGCCGAACAAATCCGCGGCTGGATTCACAAGGCCACTGAGGTAATAGGAGGCTTGGAGAGTGAGGATGACGTTGAATGGGCGGCCGCCGGCGGGCGCGAGGGCGTCGAGGAGGTCGAGAACGCCATCATTCGGTTTGAGGAGCTTATCAACGTCTATGTCGGTGCGATCGAGGAGCTACAGAGTCGAGAGGATATTGTGGACGTTCCAACTGATGACCTTCGGAGGGCTGTTGCGCAGATGGAGGCCATCATGAACGAATGGTCGAAAATTCGAACTACGCTCCACAGTGTGAAGGGACAGGTCGAGATCGCTATGGAATGGGAAGAATTGTGGAATATGGTCCTAGGAGATATCCAAAACGAGATGGACGAGCTCAGCCGGTTGGTGTTCGAGATGGAGGAACGGAGACATAAATCGATCCTGGCCGCAAATACCGGCGATAGCGTTGATCTTGGAGATTTGGAGACTATCGTCGAGGAAACACCTGTGGTTGCGTCACGGCTGCAGCCAACGAACAATCGGTTCAGCCTTGCGGCGTTTCCCACCAGCCCAAGCTCGCCATCACCTGGGGCATCAAGCAGCATATCACAAGACGACTCGAGTCTTCTGGCCTTGTTCGCCAGAATGCAGCCTCTGAGAGCGTCACTGGACTTTTTGCCCATGAGGCTATCCGTCTTTGAGACAAGGGCTGACGCGACTTTCCCCACGGCCTGTGAGGAGCTTGAGATGAGGAGAATTGGCCTTGACGCTAGCTACAAAAAGCTGGAAAAGGATGCCGAGTCGCTCCGTAAGGAGCTGGGAGAGGATCGCTGGGTCCTTGTTTTCCGCGGTGCTGGCCGACAAGCCCAGAAGATGTATGAATCGGTGGAGAGGAGCGTGGCAAGGCTCAAAGAAGGACTTGACTCTGGAATGCATCTGACAAACCAGCCAATGATGAGCAAAAAGATCGAGAGCTTTGAAGCCAAAAAGACGCACTATGGCCCTGCCATCGAACGAGTACTTTCCATCATCGACAAAGGTGTCAAGGATCGCCTTACAGTCAATGGGGAGATATTGCGCTTGCATGCAGAAATGCAGACAAAGTGGGATGAGCTGAAAGATTGCATGGCTGAGCTCGAATCAACCCTGGAGGAGATCCAGGCCGACAAGAAGGGGCAACAACTCCGAGATTCCGTGTCTAGTATGCTCTCCAACGACAGGTCGACGATTGCTAGTGGGATAGAAACACCTCAGAGTTCACCACCTTCGTCCGTGATCATGTCATCGCTGGGATTCGCAAAACCTAGCAGCGCCAAGTCGGCAAAACAGCGATCATCGAGTATGGGAAGCCACCTCCCCCAGCCCTCAAGCCATACACAGTCCTCCCTTACACCATCGTCAGCAAGCCAGCCGCCTCGTCTGACGCCACGGATGTCAACCCTCTCGACTCCCTCTCGAGAAGGCTCTGCAACTCCTACCGGCAACCGGATACCGCGGCCTCTGTCTACGCTGGGCCACAGACCCAAGTGGAATAGCTCAACGAATGCATCAGGTGTTGACACGGGCCACAACTTCAAGCCTCTCAGCTTGACTACTCCAAGTCCTTACGCTAAAAAAACACCCACCTCCATCCGCTCCGTATCGGCTTTGACGCCATCATCCGCATCAAAGTTACCAACACTACGAAGTCCTCTTGGCCGAGCAGCAACCGCATCCCCGGTCCCTGAAGAGTCATCATCCAAACCTCCATCAGTGTCCCGGCTCTCGTTCCGAGAACGGCTTGCTTCTTCTGGCAACCACCTGCAGCAAGCGCTCCCCAAGCCACGGTTAGCCAGCCAGGCTTCAATGACAAGCCTCAATAACCGAAGAGCATCATTGCAACCTCCGAGGCCTGTCGAGGCATCACATGATACGACACCCCGCCCATCAAGTTCGCTCGCAACGAATAGACGGACAAGCCTCCTGCCGCAACCAAAGCCGAGAACGAGTGTCACTGGCAGAGAAAGCCCCCAAGCAGTGGCGGGCGCCAGATTTGCAATGCGCAAGAACAGTTCTTCGTCGTCGGATAAGGGAAAAGATCTGAAGCCAAGGTGGAGGGGTTGAGGTGGAACGACTTGGCTGCAGCGATGTCATTTGTCCGCTGCTTCCCTTGTGCCATCACCCCATCATCCTAGTACCCACGCTCGTTATAAAACTAGCCTATGTGTTTTCTTCAGGCCTTTACTCTTCATACAAACCGCCATTTTCTTACTGGAATCTGCGGTCCTTTATTTCCCTTTTTCTTTTGCCATCATTCTGTCAGTGGTCTCTGGAAGCTACTTTCTAGCCTACTTGGGGTTTTGGGCGTTTCCTGTCCTACTCAATTTGGCCGGCGTTCTGGAACAAATAAAACTACGGTGGGGGAAGATCGGGTTACTTGGGCAACCTCACGCTCAGGAACAGCACCTTTTTCCTTGCGGGCCGTTTCCCCGCTGCTGTCCTCGTCTTGAATATCTCGTCGAGGGGGCATTGCTTTCGTTAGTGTAGTTTTTAAGCAACGGGGTGGGGGGTCAGGAAGGGAAAGGACCCGAGGTGGGTGAGGCGACACGGGGCGTCTGGGATATGGATATGGCTTGGTGCTTTTCTTTTCCGATACGGGCCAAGGCAAGCAAAGCAACGCATTAGCTGCTTTTATGGCAATCAGAGGCGGACTGTGTCCACCCCTCGGCATCTGCAGATATGCAAATACTACGCCTATAATGCCGAGAGAACGAGACATACTTGATACCAAAACTTCGGGAGTGGGAGGATGGCGGGCGGAGGGGCCAAGTCGTCGGTTCAGCGATACCCACTTGTCAAGGGCGAACGGACTGTTTGTAAAATTGATTCGATATTATTATACCTAGGGACTGGATTAGGACAGGGTGGGATGTAGGATTGGACAAATGAAAAGAGCTAAAAAAAAATCATGACACTGGGCTGTGACGTCGCGAGAAACTTTCTTCACATTTGATGAAATTCCATATGATCCAACTCGGCAGAGGCTCTAGCTATCATGTGGACTGCCAAATTGCGTTTCTGACAGCTATTTTGCGATACGAGTTCACGGGGACAATCACATGCATATGCCCACCTGTTTGCGTTATCTAAACCCTTCAACTCCTTCTCTTCGAGACTCATGGGCATAAGTTCTATAAACAGTGACGCGAATTCGCTTACTCGGAGTCGCTTAGAAAGTCATCGTCCTCGTCGGTCTTCGGTCTCTTCCAGTAATCGGATTTCCCCCAGATCTGCTTCGAGACGATATCATCGCCCTTTCTGTGCTTCTTCCGAGCTACCTTCTCATTACCGGCCTCGCTGTCCTTCTCGTCGTCGGAATCAGTCAACGCTCGCACGCGGAAGTGGTACCGGCTTCGCATGTGCTCTTCGCCCAGCCGCTTGGAGACGTCATTGGCTTCGTAGAGGCTGACCAGGCGCCGTTTCGGCTCCGTAGGGAACTTTACCAGAGATTCCTCGCACAGGCGCCACATCTTAGCCACGTTGGATGAGTCCTCGTGTTCTCTGGGCTCGTCTTCCTCCTTTTTCTTGATAAAGTGCCCGGCAGGGGCGTTCACCCAGGCTCCAACCGAGTCATCTACCCAGTAGTTGATGTTCGAAGACCCCATTTGGATCATGTTGGCTATGAATCTCTCGCGAGCTACCTCAATAGGGGTGCGGCCGACTGCATTTTCGCGAAACAGGAGGCTTGGGTCGAAGTCGATGATTGCTCGAGCAAGGGAAAGCGATTCGCCCGTGTTTTTGAATATCAGCGTGTGAAGAGGCGTGTCGCCAGCGGCATCGAGCATGTGCAAGGCGCGCTTCGAGGCCTCGGGGGACGTCTCAAGAAGCAGTTTCAATACCTCCAGGACCTCATCGTTGGTCTTGTACGTACGACTGGCGCTCGATGCTGAATCGATCCAGCAATGCAGCGGTGTTCGACCTAGCTGACTGAGGCTGCTACGCTCCCTCAGCATCCGAACGACAAGGTCGCCATCTAGGAGCTTCAGGAGAGACCGGAGCTTCTTGGCTGTTGGGTTGAAATGGAGAGCTGAGTGAAGCAAGTTCCTCCACCCGGTTTCTTTGGTCGACTGTTGGGCTCCAGCTTTGACTAGAATCTCGATCACGTCCAAACGGCCAAGGAGACAAGCAGCCTGGAGCGGCGTCATCTGTCCAACCGATTTCGCTTCGAGCAATGCCGGCTGAGATTGTACAAGGTATGAGACCAGCTTAGTTGCTTTCTTGCTTGGGGGTGCCATTACCGTAGCATGAAGGACCAAGTCACCTAAATTGTTGTCAGGATCACGTCCCGATGTAAAGATCAGTAATTCATGGCACGGTAGCTTACTTTGATCGTCAAGCCACTTCGTGATAGCTCCTGCAATGCCTCCAGGGGATGAGGCAAGATGTTTCACCCTCACATCACCTCGGGCAGCCTTAGACTGTGCAAAATCGAGATAGTGTCTCAGGGGGATGTCTGTCAGGAACCACTCCACGCCATCGAGGCACCCAGCCATGGCAGCAATTAGAAGGGGTGATGTGTTGATGCCACCTCCCCTACGCACCACTTCTCGACCCGCTGTAGCCCAGTCATTTCTTCACAGGGTGTTAGCTATAACAGACGCAAAGTTGAAAACTCAAAACATGGGCCTTACCTCTTTTTCCCATACACAGTGAGACCCTGGTAGTACTTCGGCTTCTCCTTTAGCTCGAGACCGCTATTCTTGACTAGATCTTCCAGCGGCAAACCTGCTCCAGTGCGTCTGATAATCTCTGAGAGAAGCTCACTCCGCCCGAGCTCAACGGCACGGGTGAAGTCAGGATCGGGGAAGGCAAAGAAGGTAAACGGCTCATCATCTGGGTCAAGCTTCTGAGAGCCGTAGTGTTCCGCCCAGTCAAGCAACGTCTTGAGGCCCCGAAGATCGTTGTCATTGATGACATGAGCAAAGGGCGAACCCGAATCTCCGGCTGTTCCGTCCCTGCGAATACCTCGGCAGGCCCAACCGATGATTTCAAGCGGCTTGGTGCGGCTGTTGACCTTCATGGACACTTGGCCAACGTTCTCGGTGGTGAAATCACCACCGATAGCAAGGGCTTGGATTCGCGGCTCCGAGCCTTCGCTATCGGCAGCAGATTCGCATCCATTGTCCGAGTAGTCCTCGTCCCCTTCGTCCTGTGCCTCCATGACAAATCTCGTCTTGGTTTTCTCCTCTGGTGCATACTGCGCCTGAGCAATTTCAAGAATGGCCTTGGCCACAGCGTGGTGTCCACGGAAAAACGCAAGGGAGAACGGGCTGTTTTTCTCGCTGTCAGTGATAGCAATCTTCAGCGGAGCTTCTGATTTAGCCCCGTCCCACGAAGTCAAAGTCAGTTTCTTGATCTTTTCGAGATCGCCAGACCAGGCAGCTTCGAAACTGCAAAAGAATCAGCAAATTTTTGGAAACACAAGAACCCCATAGTCTTCCCCAGGCGCGGGGAACCAGGCAACATGAACTTACAGCTCAAGATACGCAGCATGTCTCGAGTTGGTCACATCAGTCGCAGACCAGAAAGTGAAGACATATTCGTACGGCCCCTTGATATGGGCACCATCATGCCGTTTTCGCATTATATGTCTGGTGTTGGTCGCACGATAGTCCGGAAAGAGTTCATTGAACGTCTTGGCTCCCTTGGTGCGCAAGACCTCTTCAATCTTCTCCAGTGTCGCGATGGCTCCCTTGATGGCTGCAGCCTTTTCAGCCGCACCCTCGGCGGCGGTACCGGACTCTGCAAGATTCTTCTCATATGTCTTGACGCTCTCCTGATGGTTTTTCTGGGCCTTCTTGGTCGCATCGGAGATAACGAAATACTGATAGCTCCCTTCCTCGAATAGCTCGAGATAGTTGTCGAGGCCATACTGCTGGACAGGCGGCCGGGTTGATGTCTCCTCAGTCTCTCTATCGAAGTCGCGCAGCGTTTCAAGCTGCCCCGTAACGAGGTCTAAAGCGGACTCGCCAGGATTTCGTGACCACGAACTTTGCATGTATGTATGAGAGTTGGCAGTGACCACGTTCGGGTTTGCGCCGTTCTCTAAAAGAAGGAGGGCTGATTCGGGCTTCGAGGACTTCAAGGCAACAACCAACGGCTGCTCCATAGACGCATCGAACCGTTTCTGTGGTGGATGTCAGCCAACAGGACCCCTGAGACGAGGGAAAGAAGGATTAAACGTGAGCAAATCCTCCTTAATTGACCAGGAACTCACCTGATTCTCCTCGAACGACCCTAGCTGGTCGCCCCACGTTGACTGTCTTGCGCTCTTGAGCCTATGGCGGTTCGTTAGCTATTCGTACATGTTTGACACAACTCAGATGGGTAGCTTACCAAGATTCAAAGTCAACATCAGTCGACGCACCCTGCTCGAGCAGCAGGAGCGTGAGGCTGAGGTTGCCCTTGCGCACCGCAGCTTGTAGTGCAGTCTGTGGTGTCAGGTATTGAGGAGCTACAACATGGTTGATGGAAGTCTTGGAACCAGTCTTATCTATTTCCAGAAGGGTCCGGACCAGCGATTCGGCGTTCTCCTCAACACATCGCTGGAAAGCGGTGACACCGTTTAAGTCTGCTTGGGCTGAAGTAGCTCCCAGACTCAGGAGCGTCTTTGTCATTGAAACGGCCTTTTCCACCGGCAGGGCCAATGAGAGAACAAGTGTCAGCAGCGAGCCAGAGGGTGTCTTTTGCGCATTCATAAACTTGACAGGCAAGAGAACATCCGCTCCGTACTCCTGAAAGTCAAGGCGTTAGTTTGCGAGACATATTTTGCAGACATTGAGGCCACTGCTTCCTTACCTGGCATAATGTTTTGACGACCTCCTCGTGTCCTTCGGTGATGGCCAAGTGCAAAGCAGATGTAGGCGTATCCCAGGCCACAACATTGACATCGAAGAAGTCCGGTTCATCCTCAACATCAAGGGCCGTTTCATCCTGTCCCTCGGCGCCCGAGACATGTTTGACCTCGACAAAAGAGCCGGTCGCCATACTTCGAACCTCAAGTTCGGACTCGGCATCAACGATCTCCCCATCGGAATCGGACTCCTCGTCACTGGACTCGCCCTCTTCATCTCCCTGAGCTTCAACTGCGGGCTTTTTCTCGGGGGACGCTTTTGCCTTGCGGCGCTGATCCTTTTTGTCTTCAAACTCGGCTTCGTTGGCAACGCTTTTGTCCATAAGAATCTTGACAATTTCAACGTTTCCGCGAGCAGCTGCAAGGTGCAGCGCGGTTCTTCCGTCCGCGATGCGAGCAACTAGGCGAGCACCGGCATCAACCAGACATCTGACAACCTCAGGTGTTGAGCTCATCACGGCCAGATGGAGGGGAGTCCGGCCAGTGAAGTCCCTAGTGTCGGGGTTGGCACCCTCCTGAGACAGCCAGTCTTCAACGTGTTCAAGATCGCCGTCCACAATAGCGGAGCATAGGCGAGCGGTGTTTCCAACATAAGCCATTTCAGTCCAGTCGTCCTCGGTCAAGGGGTTGAAAGAGCCGATTTGCTAACCAGGAGTCAGCACTGTTTTAGAAATAGAGCCGAAAAGGTGACAATATGAATGACGCTCACCTGTCTTCCTGGGTCATCCTTCATGAAGGAAATCTTCCCGGACACGTAGTTCTTTGCCTCTTCCTCGGCAATTTCCTTTTCCTCGTCCGTCTTAGGAACGGGGCAGTAGCCACAGCAATCATTGACAATGTCCTGGACCCGGCCAAACTGCACGAGATGTTCATTAATAAAACGGCCAGAGGGCGACAGAGTACAGCAGCGGTTCGTACAAACGCGGGATGCCGATGGAGGTAGACTTCCCGATCCTCGGGCTGGTTCCATTCGGCATTGAGCACTAGTTGGGCAAGTTAGCTATGATTCCAAGTGTTCCGTTCCTTCTCTCGGCGTGTGACGCACGTAGATCTCGCGTATAGCAGAGCTTCTCAATCTTCTTGGCATGGAACCTCTGCCCGTATGGGATCGTGAAAGTGTGATAGTTCGATACATCATCCTCATTGAGCCAGTCGGCGATTTCGTCTTCATGAATATCCTTGATATTGCCTGCGAGGGACTTGGAGAACTTGCTGTATCGGTCGATTGCAGGTCGTCCTCTTTCCTCGCGGCGCTTGTCGAGATATGAATCACGCGATGAGGACGTAGGAAGACGCTCCAAAACAAGAAGCCTCGATAGGCCCAAAGTCCGCTGAAAGGACCGCTCGAATATGGTCGGATCAACACGAGACCGATCCAAGTCAGGCCAATACACCTCAAAGCCCCTATGGCTGTACTTTGAAAGACGGTTCTCATACGAGGGACTGCGTCGGGTCAGATCAATGTGGTTAATCTGCGTCATGTATGCTTGCAAAGCCCGAGGGGTGCAGTATACTTGTTTTCCGTCGTAGGCCGCCCCTGAACAATCAATGTCGAACCCAGTGAGGATTTCAGAGACCGATTTGTAAATGCGGAGAACAATCTGATATGTGTAAGCGGCTGTATTGGCAAAGGATTATGTATAGATACCTGAATGTGCCGTGTCGGATACTGGCTGCCTTTGAACGAGTATCAGCAATGGTGTCGTCTGAGCAGCACTGAATCCCCAGGACTTAGACTCCTACTTACAGATTGTCACGGCGTGCTTCGTTCTGACCGTGGTAGTCTCAGTGAGGAGAACGTCTCGGACTCTCGTTTCAATTTCCTTGATTTTTTCAACAGCTTCCTCTTCGGTGAGGTCGTATAGGAACAAGTCGACGTCTGAAGCAGGGCTGAACTTCTCGTGGTAGAACTCGCGAAGCCCACGCTTAGTGCTATTATACTCCTCCGGGACGGGTAAGAGGCAGTTCACGACCGACGAACCCGCTGCAACGACGTTACTCCAGTCGAGCTCTGTGAGAGAAGATTCGGAGAACACGTTGAAGTTGCGCTGGAATTCCTTAGGAGTGGTCACAACAGCAGGCGTCCCGTCAGGACGGCGGACATCCTTCGGCAAGCTCATGATATACCTAGACTTCTCTTCACTTGATTCAGCGGCGAGATTGCGAGCCCGAACTTTGATGCTAGATGTGTCCTCCGTGAACAGCGGCAGGACATTGACGCGCGGATCTTTCAGCAGCCCGCTCTCCGGCTCCTGGGCGAAAGCCTGGCGGAGATGGGCTTCATACCTCCGGTACGGTTCGATTAGTTCGGCCAGGGGCGTCTCAGGCTGCTTGGCGATGTGCTTGACCAAGTCCGCCAGAGGGACCGGCAAGTCGGGGACACTGGAACTCATAATGGATAGGCTGAAGGATACGGGCCAACTGGCTTGTGAGTAAGATACCAATTCTCTAGAAGAATTCGAATGCGGCAGACAAACATGCGAGATGAAGATGGGCTCAAGTCAGGACGAACCCCTGAGCAACAAGTTTGGTTCACTGTCATGAAATGAATAGCAAGAGCAGGTAGAAACATTTATATAAATGTTGACCCTAGGTACAATCTGCAACTAGTAAGGTGCCAACGCGCTCAGGTCCGTTAGGTCGGATCGTGGCGTCTAATCCCCTCAACGCCAGTGCCGTTGTAAGTAAGAAGCGGTGTGTTTAGTGCGGGCTGCCTCCTGGGTAACAGGGTAGTTATGACTGAACGCGAGCGCAACACGAAGTCCCGTGATATCTAAGGCTGTAAACTCGAGGGAATCCGTACGGAAAATGAAGAGCTAAATGAGGAGTCTGGGTCGTTGCCTGGCGGTCCCAAATTATATGAGGGGAAACAGGCAGCATTGGGCCGGGGTCGCTTTCGCCGTCTCGTCCTTGCAAAAGCATGGCCCCACTTTTGGTACTTCGTACCCTCAACCCAACAGACGCATCACGCGCAACTGGCAGGCAGATCAGGACCATAAATGATCGGTCAAACATAGAGAACAGAAATGGATAGAAAATCACATAGAATCACTTGCTGTTGTCATAGCTCCTATCCTCACCGTGATAAGTCAGATCATATTTATCGTGGTGCAACCAATCGCGTGTGACTGGCTGTATTTTGAAATGCCAGCAAATCGACAAACCCCATCATAAATCTCAGAGGCGGCAGAGAGAGCCCACAGAGTGGTATCTTGGAGAAAGGGCCCCCGGCGGATGTTTAAGTTCCAGCGAGCACCCAACTGCAGAAACACCAGAAGAGCATGACTGCGATACACCCGCCGCCCGTCCACAACAAGTACATCACCATGTGTCGTTGTTCTCGGTCGAAGGAGAGCAATAATATCTCATTGGATGACCGTATCGCCAGCAGTCCATGTATTCCATCGGCTCACCGACACCAATAATTATACAGCACCCAACCGCTCAGCTTGAGTGGCGATCGATGCACAACCCTCCCAGTATAACCCTAACGCCGCAATGCCATCGTTCTAATCCCTTGAAGTATGTTCGTATTATAGTGCGATAGCGCCGCGCCGACTCTCTCGAATATGCAACACGCCTTGCAGGCCACAGAAGACAAGGAAGCCCTAACAATGGGACACCATCAGTACATAGAACCAGGACTTGAAGCTCAACGGCATTCGGGCACAAGGAGGAGAACCTACTGCGTAAATCATGACCGCAATGAAGACTGTTGCCGCAACTGTCGCCCCGTCTTCCGGATCCTCATCGCCTCCAACAAGTTCGGGGTGGTTGGCTCTAAACAGGAGACCGAGGGTAGAGAGAATGACAATCGCGAATACCGAGATGACAACGCTATTGATAGTCAGCTTGACAACGCCATTGAAACATCCGGGGCGAGGTGTGCGCATACCAAGACCATGCTTGAACGGCGCTGACGAGGGGCTTCATGTTGACAATCTAGTTTGGCGCAAGCCTGTCGACGACTCGGTCAGGATGATCGGTACTCTGGAACCGCTAGCACGCCCCTATTGCTCGTCCACGTCGCTCGGGGACTTTGTGTTGTTGTTGGTAGGTTGGCGCTCTGCGTTAGATGATGTCGTTGATGCTAAGCTCGGCGTTTGATGGAGCGGAATGCAAGGCACCCCGAACCCATCGTCAGTGCCTCAATTCTCAGGCATGAATCTGAGCAGCGCTAACCCCAAGTCGCCTCTAACCACAAAAGGGTTAGGGTTATGAAAGTGTCACGTGCATGGACGTTCCTTGCCATCTTGCTCAGCTGATGATTGATCACTCAATCTGACACTTTGGCAGCACGCCGTGAGCTGTCACTTGTGCCCAAGAATCAGAAAATATTCAGCATCATTAGTAATAAGCAGGAGCCGCCGATATTTGATGTTTCAACGGTTCTTGTTCGACACCAACTGAGGAAGCCTCATTATCTATCTCAAACATCACGAACTTTGTTTACCAAATATTTTAGCCGACCCTGACAAACAGAACTCGGCGCCACTCACGATCACACCAACCGCCCAACCAACGACCCCGACAACCGCTCACGGTCCTATTCCGATTGCAGTGGCTTTCCCTCGCTCGTATTCCATCTTCAGATTCTCTCCGAGTCGCACTAGACCAACAGTTCGTATTGTGCAACAGAGGATCTATGCAGCAGCAGCAGGTTTCATTCCCGTCATATCACGTACCCATCCTTCGTACCAACATCTGAGGCCTGCAATATTCTTCGCAGCAGTATCCACACTGGGAAGGAAACGCCAAGGGCTCTACGCTGTGGCTCGAACTTGAAACAAAACCCCTCTTGTTGTGCTGCATGAGCATGCAACACCGATTTGATGGCTGCCTCGTGGGCCCTCCATCATCCTCCCAGCCCTGCGAGATCGATCGTCACAGGGGGTCCTGGCTTTGACCTTACGCCCCAGCGCAGCTCAACTGTCGCAGTTTGAGAACGACAACACCAAACGAGATTGCGCGAAGCTCACATCCCCTCGATGCCGGTTTGAGAATATGCGGAGCACGCCCTTCATCGCCCTAATCATCTTCGACTCGGATAGCAACTAACATGGAGGATGGCGATGCGCGGGATACCCCCAGAAAAGAATGCGAGAGAGAGCCGCAGGTCACCTCATCAACTTGCCGCCGTTGGGCCTTGGCATCCACTTTGGCGCCGCAAAGCCCAGTGCACTCCCGAACGACAAGGGTTGGCAGGGAATCACAGCCACCCAAACCTTGTTGGGACTCCTCAAGCTCGAAATATGACCCGATTGGATTGGAGGGCTTCCCGTCACGGAACATGCCTGGCGACGATGCCATAACCTCAGTGCATGTTGTAGAATAGGTAAGATACAAGCTGCCAGAGTCAGCGCATTCACGCCGCCATTGCAAGTCCAACTCCAAGAGTTGCCCCAAATAGGTGCAATCTCTTGTAATTGGCAGTGCATATTACCCGTTGCCGACTAAGCGACGACCATGGAGCAACCACGCAGTCGGGCATTGGCACCCATATGAGTAGCGACCAGAACCAGAAGAAGGAATCACTTCAGTGGGGTTCGTAGGGATCGATCCCAGAAGCCAAGAAGAAAAGGAATTCGCTGCTGGGGGGGTGTCTTCCGTAACCATCTCGACATCACGGAGGGCATGAAAGTGAAACCAGTTCGTCGGCCGGTATGCGGTAGATAGCCGCGCAGGGCCCGTTTGTATGCAGCATTATCCATGCTTACTCCCATGCATGCTCCGCCTCGCCGCTCCTCCTCCGCGATCTTCCTCCCTCCGTCACTTATCAGCCGTTCATCTAGTCTGCGAATACCTGGAAACGGGTGATACATATTGGCTTGGTGCCGTTTTCTGAGGATTGCGGGTTCTTCCTGTGTATACCGCCCTCGTCTCAATCAATGGCAGCTCCTAATTTCGACAGTTCCCAGGGATGACCTCCCCTTGCTAATAAGTTGGTCTTGTCTTGAGAGGCAAGAGCAAACGACACGAGACAAACATGCCTTCCTACGTAGGTACCCACTGACTTGTCATGGTACCTCGGGCTCTGCATCGGACGTGATTGAAGTGGAAGGCGCAAATATGAACATTCCCCAGAGAGTAGGTTGCTACCTAGCACCCGCTTCGCTTGAAAGGCAAGCTTGGTCTTCTAAATTGCAGACTCTCATGTCAACGCCTTGGCCATAAAGAGGGATTTGAACCGCTTCATTTAAGCAATTTGCGCAGAGGCGAACAAGATCGCTGCAAGGTACCACCACACGGCAGGTTGCTTTCGCGCCCCTCTTTCCATCCTGTACGGAGACGGGACTTGCATCACGGGCCCAGCTTGCACCCATGTCATATGTGTACCGACAGTTTCCTTACCACGATTCTGGGCGGGCGGTTGATCCACCCACGTCGCGTCCTCCTCGCATCCGTCATATAAGACACTGTTTCTCACCCTCCTGTTCCTAGTAGGACCCGAGTGATCACCTCCAGCCAGCTTCATCCAACAGCACCACACGCTCGTTGCCCCGTCCGATTGTCGACTACCGTGTAACACTTCACCAAGTCCTAGCAGTGACTCAGACATCGAGTTCTCCCCCGAGTGGTATATAACGAACCAATCTCCCGGGTCGAGCCTCTTTCGCTACGCCTACCAGACACCCAAGGAGGAAGTCACTGATGACCACTGAGTGCCTCGACTACCTCTCGAATCAGCGTCTTGTGTAGCAACGATCGTAAACAAAGACCTTCGACGCTGCCAACATGCGAACATCAGGAGCTTTGTCACTGCTCCTCGCGGCTGCGAGCTCACATGTCGCCGCGCAGACCACAATCTCTCCTGGAGCTCCCACAGCAACTATCACGCCTGAAGGCCCAGCGACAGGTGTAAGTGGCATTTTTTCTTCCTCTAGTATGTGTCCCCTGCAAGCAATCGGCGACTGACTGGCGATGACAGAAACTTGGAAATGCTACAGTTGTTGAGAACAACCCGCCTGGTGTCGTTTACAAGGCAACTTTCCCCGGCACCCCGTTCTTTAAGGCGGCATACCCCGATGGCGGAAATATCCAAGGCACAGTCACCGCCGTAGCCAACCCCAACGGAATCGGTGTGCAGTTTACGATCAAGTGGACAAATCTGCCCAAGGCAGGCGGCCCGTTCAGTGCGTACTCGCTGCCCATAAATACCTCCTGAGTTTTTTACTGACACTAGTCCATAGTGTACCATCTTCACGTGGCCCCTGTCCCGGAGAATGGCAACTGCACGGCTACGCTGGCTCATCTCGATCCCTTCGTCAGAGGTGAAGATCCAGTCTGCGACAAGGCACTCCCGCAGACTTGCCAGACTGGTGATCTCAGCGGGAAGTGGGGCAACATTGAGGCGGGCAACGATGCGTTCAGCCTGCAGGCCGAAGATTTGTTCTCCTCAACGTTGGAGGGCCTCGGGTCCTTCTTTGGAAATCGCAGCATCGTGTTCCATTACGCCAACAAGACAAGGGTTTCGTGTGCCAATTTCGAGAAGGTGGCAGGCGATGCCGGCGCCGGGGGAGCATCGGAGTCAGCCTGCTCTTCTACCGGCATCGCCCATCCTACCGGTCACGCCAACTTGACGGCACCACACACCCCATCTAGTCCCACATCATCCGGGACTGCGCCCTCTAGCCCGCCGCGTTCAGCTGGCTCTAATTTGCAAGCAAGTGCCGCGAGCGTTATTGCGCTCGCCGCAGCGATCATGTTCATGCTCTAAGTTAAGCCCCTCCGGACAACGGATGCGGAAAGGGAAGCAGGGGTGTTTGGGGCGTTCGGAAAACGAAAAGTACGACGACCCCTGGAATTTCGTCAACGCATGAAATGATCTCCGCTGGCAGCACAAAGCATAAGGGGACAGGTGCTATGGATAAGGGAAACAAAAGATTGACCTTAGTGGCCAAGGAAGAAGGTAAAAAGGGAAAATGAGAAAAATGAGGACCACGGCCTCGTTCATCAACCAGCACCGATTTTGGGAGGACTTCTTGAAGGTGCAGGGTATAATGTGCTTGTAATCTAGGTAGTAATGAAACAACAACACAGAGATTGTGGGAGAGATGTGATATGGGCAGACTGCCCGAGATGGGGAGGTCTCTACAGTGACGCTATGTAGAATACGAGCACTTACTTACTCCTTTTCTTCAAGCAATTCGGAATCGAACATTTTTTGTGCCAAGATGGATGCGAGCAAGGGCTTGTGAAGATCTCAGCGGGTTTGGTGGATTGAGCTTGCTTGGCAGATCGGGCCGCTGCGGGGCACATTCCCCGCCGCCAAAATCCCATGCGCGGACTCCTCGTCTAGAGGCATGAGGTTTGCCAAAGTGAGGTGGCATCTCGTGAAAGAAGCTAGAAGCTCGTCTGCAACGAGCGTGGTAGGAGAAGCGGTGTGCGGAGGATTTCGCTAGATCGGGAAAGGTCCATGGACGACGTATCGAGATGGTAGCAGAATTTTACACTACCTTACTTGGGCGAAGCCATCAACGCCATTCTGCGCAATTTTCGGAGCAGATAAGTATCACCGAGCCCGATCGCCAGAAGCAGCTTTTTGCGGGGACTTGCTGGGCTCGGCCAGGTTATCTTTACGTAGTCACGACGAACCTCCCAATCCCAAGGAGATTCCGTGGGTTGGGCGAGCTCGGTGTTACCCACTCACCGGGGGCGGATCTTCGGCCGGAATTGCGCTAGCCCGTCTCCCTTGCAGACTCCACCGAGACGTGACAGGTAACACAACATCCACTACCTACCTATCTTCAAGCCCTCGGGAACTTTTCACACGACGATGAGCGAAACACCCTCGCCCGTTGCTGGTGGATGTTGTCAGGTGCAAACATGGTGGCTTCTGTCCCACCTCCACGTCGCATCCCGTTCGGTCGCTCGGAGCTATCAATGGCCGGATAACGTGAGCAGCGGCGATTGGTGACGTCGATTGAGCTGGGCTCCCCGCGCTGGTACTAGGAGTTTCACGGCGCAGATCAATGTCTCAGGGCGGCAGCTGCGCGGAACGGATCAGCCCCTCCCTCTTCTTCAAAGAGTAGACACTTTCTTGACCGCTGCGAACGCCACATCTCTCCCCCCAATGTGATCTGCGAGTTGAGGGCGGGGGAAGTGGGGTGGAGGCTGACGAGCTTGCCTTTCTCGCTTTATCACTTCTCTGATTCGATCCGATCCAGCCGGCCTCCCGGCTGTCGGTCTGTCGCAGCGGCAGGATTTCAATGACGAGCAGGCAGCCCAGGCCTCGTGGGAAGCAGCAAGTGGTTGTTGGTTCTTCATGCAGTATGCCAGTGAGCAAGGGAGCTGGACTCTCAAAGAGGGGCTCAGCTAGCCAAGCTGCCTACCCGGTGTCGCCGCCTAGCTCGAGGCCAAAAGTTGAGTCTCACAGCTAACTCGCGACACGGCAAACCAGAGGCAGAACCACCAGCATGGTAAAGCATCAAATTGGTGGACCTGGTGGACCAACACCCGTGGGCCGCAGGTGCAATTGGCGGCCCAGCAGCGCAGCAAATGCAGAGCTGCGTGTTACCCTACCTATGACATCCCAAACCAGAAGCCCAAGATTCCAGCGCCCTATCACGTCTCGGCATTTGACCTCACCTCGCCGACGTATACGTCTTCTAGGGGGGTATCTGCATGTAACTGCAGCTATAGCTCGAGAACGAGCCATGGGTCATTGACGACGCCTGCCACTGGCGCCAACATCTCGTCGGCAAATCCACATCGTCAACAAAAAAAAAGTACAGTGGTCACACTAGACTAGACGTGCTGCTGCGAGGTCTCCAGCTCAGCAGGTCCTTGCATCAACGACTGTTCTTGGCCAGGCCCTCGGCCTTGGTCCAATCGGCTTGTTGCCTATCGCCAGGCCGCTATGCGACGCATCTCGCCTAGGAAGGTGACTGCTGGGAAAGGCGTCGCCTTCTCCTCTTTTGACAGCTGAGAAATCATGCACCGTCCTCTTCGGGCGAGTTTGTGAGCCCATGGTGCGATGGCAATGGTATGCCCCGCGAGTCAACCACTTTTCCCCAAGCGGCACCTCGGTGAGACCTGAGCTGAAGAAGTGCCAGCACATCGCCCGAGGGCTCTGGGGCAAGGTCTCAGTCATCGGAACGGCCCCGAACCCGGGCGGCGCCAGTTCCGCTTGTGGCACGTCCTCCCGTCGAAATGCTACCTTCTCCTCCTTCCTGACCGGGTTTCCTCGACTGTGCTTGGGCACTATGGCGGACTGAATCTGGCATAATCGAGCGAGTTCCCTGAGGTCTGTTCGAGGAACAGATCCCGCGGTTCTGGTCTGATGCAGCGTTACTGCGGGTGCAGATGACCACCGGCGGACGGCCTGGATTCTTCTGGAGATAAAGATTCCCAGGGCCACGGCGGCTAGAGATATCGGAGCTGCAGCATCCACGCGGACTCTGCTTCCTCAGCACTCCCCGCTTCAATAAAGAAGCACCCAAATGCGAGACAGACGCATGGCCTACTGGCAGGCGCCCGGCATGAATGCGGACCTCACCCGGGACCACGTCTGCGAGTCGTTGAGGGCCTTCCCATGCAATCCTTCTTGACTTCTCGACATCCGATCGGCCTCGGAGCTGCCGAGATGCGGACAACTATTCCGACTAGCGCAAAAGAAACACTCCCCGAGTGACTGGCGAGACCCGCGGCACAGGTATGCGGCCGGAAGACCTCGAGAAGGGTCGTACAACCTGCTCCGCCGCTGTCACTCTCCTCCTCCTCCTCCTCCTCCTCCTCCTCC
>Ga0247780_1000037_pt1 | contig 118749 bp, 78 predicted proteins | sample UWRJL079202R5_FD_179927 | JGI IMG/M metagenome (GOLD analysis project Ga0247780, IMG submission 179927) | Plant litter microbial communities from Arlington Agricultural Research Station in Wisconsin, United States - UWRJ-L079-202R-5 | ecosystem: Environmental > Terrestrial > Plant litter >...
AAACCACAATGATCTTATAGCATAAAGGGCCAGATCTTAACCAAATAATCGCATTAAAGTAATTAGGTATATTAAGTATTCCAACATATAGTCTTATTTTTCATAGTTAAAAAAAAAAAAAACTATGCCACTCTTTATTTTTTAGTGAATGGTTGAAGTACTCCAAATGCTCCAACATCAGTAGGTCCCACTCGTCTTTGGTGAGCAGCTAATTGTTTTCTTTCAATAATAGTCATAAAAGCTACCGCTAAAAGCATAGGCAATAGAACAACTAAGACCTCACTTAAGTTTTCAAGTATTCCAATATAATTAGATAAAATAGTAGTCATATTCAGGTATTATATTATTATTATCTATAATATTATTCTTCATATATATTATTACTATGTTCCCCTTAAATTTTATTATAATGTTAAAGATAAAAATGAAAATATTTAGTATTATTTTAATTAGTGTAAAACACTTAGATATTTTAAATTTATTTTTAATCTTAATTTTAAGTGTTAAGATATAGACAGATTACTAAAAAGTATCAGAATAATAATTTATTTATGTGCCTCAGGCAAATGCTAAATAAAGCAAGTTTTTTTCAATAAGGGATACTTCTTATTATTGGAAGTACCTTTTAATGTTGGAAACATTCAGCCTAAATTAATTTAATAATTTTAAATTAGTAATAGAAAGAGGACCCCTTTTAAAGTTAGCTTATAACTAGAGCTCCCATTTATACTTAAGCCTAATCACTATTATCAAAAGCTGGTGGGGTAGGCCTCCTAGGAGAGCTTATAAAGGTAGTTAAATAACCTAAAAAATATTAATTTAGAATAGTTAAGTGCTTTATATTATAAATATAATTAGCTGTGGCTGAATACACAAATTAAATTAAAAGTAAAGATCAGTGTTATAAATAGACAGACTTAGAAATAAACTAAGAGAGCCGTATTATTTTAACTATGGGACTAAAGAAATATTTTCGACAATAAATTAAGGAAATTAAGTCAAGAAACTAAAAAAATTTTTTTTATTAGAATTTTTATTTTCATGTGCTCATATTCAAAATAAAATTAATAAATACAAGATTAAATACGAATTATAAATTTGGACCTCTATAAATTTAAGGTGATAGGCAAGACTTACTGCTCTAGATTGGATTTTAAGCTTAAGCACTTTACGTATAAGGGATGTTTTAATATGGGGTGAATAAAAGAAAAAAATAGAAATTGACGGTGCTTTCTTTATGTTTTTTAGGTTAGACATGTGTGATTAATAATTACTAGGCTTAGTTTTAAGTTAAGAAAAGGGATTTTTATATTAAAAAAGCAATAAACTAAGGAGTAATAATCAAAAAAAATTGAGTAGGGGACTAGGAGTATTAGGGTAGACTTAGAGGGAGAGTGATACTTAGACTTAGACTTAGAGGGAGAGTGAGACTTAGACTGAGAGTAACACTGAGAGTAAGATTGATAGTGGTAGTGCTAGTGCTAGTGGTAGTGTTAGAGAGTTATAGTAAAGTTTTTTTTATAGTCTTTTAGTCTTTTCCAATTACATACCCCAATTTAATTTTTCAAGATTAAGACCACTACTTAATAAATTTTAAGAACTAATTTAGATGGTACCATCCATTTAAGATCTTGTTGTCTGTATAGTTAACCTAGTTTTATCATAATTAATTTTATTTTTAATATAAAAATTTATATTTAATTAAGAACTATACTCTAATATTTTTTGTGTAAGGTGATGTATTGAGTATTAGAAAAGCCCTTAGCATAATAAAATTAAACAAGTAAGTTATAATTTACACAATTAAAAAAACTTAATGGGCCCACTAAGGCTTATTAAAAAATATAAACAAATAGGGAACTTTTAGTCTAGATCGACCGAGGGCTCTTATTTATTAAATAGTTATTATTTATTGAAGTGCTATTCTTCAGGGGTTTTCAAATTTTCTTCTACCTCTTCTACTTCTCCTCCTTTCTTCTACTCCAAGACCAATTCCAATTCCAAGACCAATTCCAATTCCAAGACCAAGTCCAACTACTACTTATTATAGGACTGCATTTATAGTATAAAATATAAAAATTTTAATCTACACTATCCCTTATTTTTTACAAAATAAAATATTTTTATGATAAGAGATTATTGCCTAAACTAAATTAATCTATAGTGAGAATGAATAGTTAAGAATAAAATTTCTCCTAGGACAAAAAGTTCTATTAAATTTTCTAGTCCGATTACCCTAGTTAAAATATGTAATGAAAAATAGTATTATTTAGATAGTTAGTCTGGCTCGAACACCCCATAATAAATTTATGCTTTTGTTCTACAAGAGTGAGGTGACTTGAACACCTACCAATGATTTTGGAGATCATTATGCTACCATTACACCACACTCTTATCCTATCCTTTTATCTGTATTAGTTGTGGAACCACCATGGGTTGATATTTCTATATTTTAATTAAAATTATTACTTGTGGCGCCATAATTTATATATAGCCTACTAACTATTAAGTAAATTAAAAGTAATAAAGAGATGGGACTCGAATCGGGCGCCACAAGTTAATTTTTTAATAAATTTCTCCCTATCTCGCCCCGGTTGCCATAATTAAAGATGGTCCCATAATGAGCACTAATAAAAACTGAGACTTAAGTTTAATCTATAGTCGAACTCAGAATTTTGTACAATTTATTTATAAATTATTAAATACATTAATTTCTCCCTAAGTGACTTTAATTTTTTTAAAGATTTTAAGCAGTGAATAGGAAAATATAGAGGTTCCATCTCTCCTTCTCCTTCTACTTCTCCAAGTCCTTATCCAAGTCCTTCTACTACTACTTCTACTGCTCCTTCTACTTCTAATCCCAATCCTAATCCTAATCCAAGTCCAAGTCCTACTACTACTCCTACTACCTCTACTACTGCTAAAAAATCTTATTTGTAAAAAGTTAATAAGTGCTCATCTAAAAATTTATTAGCTGAAAAAAGGAATCGAACCTTTTTTTTACCGTCATGAGTGGTATGTTTTAACCTTTTAAACTATTTCAGCGGAGTAATGTGAATCGTTATATTATCAAGGGTAGATCTTTATTTTTTAATTGTCGTATAGAAAGAACAATAATAATACTTGAAATTATTAAAGTAGAAATTAAAAACAGCATTCTTAAATTTAGAATAAGATTAACAAAATTTTTAGTAATTAGTAGCCGAAGATATAGGATAAAAAAAAAATAGATTATAATAAGACTAACCATTTGTATAAAAACCTTAAAATTTAAAATATGTTTTAAGTCAGGATTTAATTTTCTAAAATTCAAAGTTATAAATTTTTATAAAGTAATTCCTTTTGGTACCATCATAAAATAGTTTTGTTTTAAATGGGACCTCTTAGGATAAATTTATAATTTTAAATAAATTTTTAAGAGACATAAAAATGGTACCATATGAATAAATTTAAATTATGAGTAAAGTATTAAGTAGCTAATTTTACATAATATTTCCTCTCGTACTCGTACTCTACGTATTAGTTTTTTTAAGTAAACCATCCTATAAAAATAAATTAATAAAATTTATAGATTAATCTATCCGATAGTAAAATGAGGGATAGAAATTATAAAGTAGGGGGTAGAAATAAGAAAAATAAAATATTTCTTATAAAGCCCTGGCGCCCTGGTCGATATAGTGAAAAAAGTCCACAGCTTAAACTATAATTAAAAATTTAGACAATATAAGCAAAAGAGGTTAGATATTAATAAGATTTATTTTGTTAATGTTAGTTTATATAGTATATTAAAGTTTTAAAGAACCGCTGGTACCACAATTATTAATTTAATTTTATAAGACGCGCAATAAATATATGATTGGGCTTGCTAATGAGTAATTATTTGGCTAAGAGAAAACTACTGTAAATCTAACGATAAGAATTAAGAGCTTAAGTATCTCCTAGAAAAAAAAAACTAGAAAACTATATACACTAATGCTAAATTTCTACCTAAAAATTAATAGATTAAAAAAGGTTATTTTTCTTAATTTACAATACATTTTTGATACAAAATCTTTAAAAGCCCTGGGGGTTCCAACCAATAATCCTGGCTAACCAAACCAGGAAGGGATGGAACCATTCGTGACATAAAGAAAATTAAATTTGTAAGATAAATAAAAATATATTGAATGATGTCTTAAGACTCGCTAATACGATGTTATCATCCCAATCACTATTAAATCTTGGAATAATAGTAAAATTAAGAATTACTCGAGTCTAAGCTTTTAAATTAGCTACTTACTCTAAACTTACCTCGAATCATTTCGAATTATAATTTTTTTTAATTTAATCAAAAACCTTCCTGAATAATAAATTCCAGCAATAAATATCTTAACCTTTTAATTGCTTTATAATAAATTTGCAAAGACTTGACCAGGCACTACTAATGGTGGTACCTCCATTAAGAGCGCATAGACGAAAATAAACTGAATAAGCATAGCAGTTTACTTCTTGTACTTTACTGGTGCCTGTCGGCTTGTATTTTTTTGTTCTTTACTTGTACTTATTCTTCTAATTATATTTATTCTTATAATTATTCTCCTACTACTCCCTATTCATACTGCTACTCCTACTCCTTTAGATTAGGATTAGAGCGTGATAAAATTATAGCATGGGTATTTAATACCCAAAAACAATTTTAAATTATCTAAAATAATAAAGGAGAATTATTTTATTTAATATTGATAAATATAATAAGAAGATCTATTATTTTATAATGTATTAGGCTTAGGCTAGAGTTCGCAGCTAAAAAATAGACTTAGAAATAAAAAGATTTTAGGGTAAAATCAGAGACTCGAACTCTGATCTGGCGTCGCCACAAGACGTTATTTTGCCAATTAAACTAATTTTACCTTCCTAATTTTTATTTTACATGTCAATCACTACGCAACAATTACTACAAACTAAATCACTCCTCATGAAATTTCTATATTTAAAAAGGGAAACCAGTTTTCTATCTATTCGCATAAACATTTACAATATAATGATATATTTAAAATAATTCAAGAATAATATAAAAAAATTTTTTATTTTTCTGAGTTGACCAGATTCGAACTGATATAAGCCATCACCAAAAAATGGTGTTTTCCCAAATTAAACTACAACTCATTAATATTCTAATCTTTACCATCCTCATAATTAAACCCTTAAATTTCTAATCAGACGAGGACGTCTACTCTACTAATCTTTAATTTTACTCAGATTATTCTAATTAGAGTTATACTATCTATTTAGTATGCTTTTTTCTATCCAGTGGGACCATCTATTACAGGACTCCCACCTTACTACTCCTTAGCAGCAGGAGTAGCAGTAGGAGTAGCAGTAGTACAAGTATTAAATAAATTTGAGCTAGTCTAATCTCAAATCTCAATTAAGAAAAGTATTTTAGACTAATTAAGGTGTTATCACAAATTTTTAATAGGCGTTTTGGAAGGAATTTAAATAAAAAAAAAAATAGCCCCGAATATTAAAGGTTAAATACTTTTTTTTATCGGGGCTATAAATTATCAATCAATTAAATTTGGCGCCCGGGGCGGGAAGGTTAGAATTAATTATTAATATTTGTCGACCATTATAAAGGTTCAAAACCAAAAGTATTGCCAACCACCTTTTTTAATATTAAACTTAAGATGGTACCATTTTGATAAATTTAAAAGAGATACGACCGGAATAGAGGTGATTCGAACACCTAAGAGATTTACTCCAACAATTAGCAATTGTCTTATCTTACCGATGACAACTATTCCTTATTATAACTAGACATTTCAAAAATATGTGGTCCCATCGTTTTCGAAAAGATAATTAAAGATTAAATACAAATATATTTCAGTACAGTATAACTTATTATTAAAGATCATATAAGATAGGACCACCTTATTTATAATAGAATTTAAATTTGAAGGGGAATGATCCATCTTATCTTACTATTAATTAAATATAAATACTCAAAATAAAAAATTTTTTATTCATTCTCTTTTATTTTAATTTAATAAACCTTTATTAAAGTAAATGGTTTTAATCCTTATCAACTATAAAATAAGATAAAATTTTCTTATGGTTATTATACTCTAAAATAAAATACTTTAAAAAATTAGAAGTTAATGCTATTTGTAGAATATACATACTCCCGGGATAAGTCTTATAAAGTATTAACATTAGAGGTAGAGAATACTGAAAAAAATTTTTATGTTTAATAAAAACAAGTCCAATCATAATTCCTCTATTCGTACCACCTACAAAGTAAATAGGATTTAAAGCTTAATAATTATAATTTAAAATTCGAAACCGAAATAATAAAATTTATAAAAATTAGTGCTAAGAATATAGTAAGCCTTGTAAGTTATTAAGTAATCTAAAATAAAGAATAGAAAAGATTTACGTACGCTAAAAGCCTTATTTCAAAAACTCTAGTTCCTTTCTCAATTATTTATAGTTATAATGAAGAGGAATAAACTTATCACTTACTTTTTAAAATCTTATCTCTAATTTGAGGGTATAATCAAGAAATTTACTCTAATTTATTATTATACTTAAAAGAGATAGAGTTTTAGTATTGTAGATAGATGTGTAATTAATAACTAATAAAAAAAATTTTTTTATCATTTGAACAAAAAAGTAAACACCTAAAGCTAAATTGAAATATAAAAAGTATAAGAATAGGTATAAGTATAAGTATGGCTATAAAAATAAGTATAAAGGGCGGTGGCGGTAGTAAATGAAAAAAAAAATAATCTTTAATTATTTAGATTAAAAATTTTAAGGGCTCATCTTATAATTTCCTGTGTAAAATAAGAAAGTTAAGATTAAAATATTTCTAAAAAAAAACTAGTGTCATTGTTTTCCTTTTTTCCCTAAGCTATAAAAAAAAGACTAATATCCTAATCTAATTTAATTTTATCAATTAACTTCCTATTGGAAGATAAAATAAGCATAGGATAAATTTTAAATTAAGAGGCAAAGGCTCGAGGAGGGTAAGGTCTAAAATTAAATTTATAAGTTGAAATATGGTTCCACAAGAATAACTTCAATACATTAGCATTTAAATTACAAAATTATTTAACTAGAGATCTAAAAAAAATTTTTTAAAGACGTACTAACTTAATTTAATTTAGATCAGATTTCTAGTTAAGTTTGAACTCTTACTTTTATAAATATTTAAATTATTAACTTAATAAATTTTTTACGGCTAAGTTTATTTTACGCTTAAGATAACTGAACTAAAGTAAAGATTAATTGGAGCACATCTTATTAGAAAGAACTTATAAATGTTTAGGACAAAACCTAAAAAGAATTTAATATGTCAATCTTATTAGGCCTTAGTTAAATCTGTAAGTCTTATTACAGATTGAGATATTTCTAATACAAAACCTAAAGTTAATATTATAAAAAATAACAAAGCAAAACTAGTTCCAAATAAGCTAACTTCAAACATAGATACACTAAGAGGTAAAAATGCAGTAATTTCTAAATCAAAAACTAAGAAACATAAAGCGGTAGCAAAGTGATGTATTGAAAATAAGTTATTAGTCGGAGCATTATCTGGAGAGAATCCACACTCATAAGGTTGATTTTTAGCAGAGTCTGGAGAGGGTGTTGAACTTGCCAGTAAATAGTTCAATAATAGTAAGACTGCTACTAAGATAGGTACAAATAAGAATAGCATTAATAAAGAATTCATAATTTATAGATAAAAGTAGTTTAAAGTGCAAAGCATTACACTATTTAATAATATAGAAGGTTTTAGAACAAATAATAAAATAGTTAAAGTTAGAGAAGATATTATAAAGGCATGAACATTAGTTATACTTAAGATTCTAATTTCTTCAGTTAAAATTAAATCAGATTTATCAGAATCATTATTTTCTTCTGCAGTTCCTAAATCTTTAATAATTCTTAAATAATAAGAAGCACTAATAACACTTACAACTATTGCAACTAGAGCCATGAAATAGTAACCGCTTCCGATGGCAGATAGTAGTACAGATTGTTTTCCAAAGAATCCAATCAAAGGTGGGATACCCGCCATAGAGAATAAGCACATAGCTAAACTTAAACTAAGTATAGGATTACTAATAAATTGTTTTCTTAACTCTTTAATATACAATATATCAGAGCTAGCTTCTGTAGCGGGACCTCTTTTTATTATGCTATTTATGATAGATCCAAAAGCTAATATAATAAAGAAAGCATTTAAATTAGTTAAAGTATATTGGATTAGATAAAATAATAGAGACTCTGTAGAACTCTCAGTTTTTATAGCTAAGGCTAATAGTAAGAAACCTACATGACTAATAGTACTATAGGCAAATAATCGTTTTATTTGTACTTGAGCTAAACCTACTACAGTTCCTATTACTAAAGAAAGTAATGAACATATTAAGAATATATTTTTTAATAATTCTTCTGCAGCAGTAGCATTCAGATTTTCAGCTAGGTCAATTAAATTAGAAGAATTAAATATAGTGCTAATCTCATTAGTAATTGTTGACGCTTTGTTTAAATTTGAAGAGATAAGATCACCAGAATTTAATAATTCATTACCTAAATTTATCGGTAGTGCCATGTTGCTGTATATTTCTAATAAAAATAATACTATAGCAATTTTAGGCATAATAGTTAGCCATATTGTAATAGGAGTAGGACTATCATTATAAACATCAGGAGCCCAATTGTGGAAAGGAGCTGCTGCTATTTTAAATAAGAATCCAACAACCATTATTATTAAACCTAAGCTTAAACCTAAATGGAAAAATTTTGTAGTGGAGATGGTTAATGAGTAATAACCCGCTACTTCTCCTAAAGAGAATCCATCTGACATACCTAAATTTGAGATATTAGATAGATTAGAAACATATGAGAAAGGATTAATAGATGAGATAGTGGATACTAGGCTATATATAGAATCAAATCCTGTAAGACCCGTTAAAGCATACACTAAAGCCCCACCTAATAAAATTAAACAAGAAGATAGACCACCTAGTAAGAAATATTTAAGTCCTGCACTAGTTGCTCCTGAATTTCTATAAATAGTAGCTAAGACATATAAAGAAAAAGATTGAAGCTCAATACTTAAATACATTGATAATAAATCAGCACTAGATAGCAATAAAGAACCACCTAAAGTACTAAATAAGGCAATTAAGGAATAGTATTTAAATTCTTGACTAGACACGACCTCAGATAAATTATAGTGACCGGTTACTGAGCTAGTATTTAAACTATTTCGTATAGTTAAACTATCAGAAGTTCCATTCAATTTAAATTCCCCTAATATTTCTATTAAACTTGAAGATTTACTTCCTGAGCCACTATCTAGAACTAATACTGGACTCTCATTAAATTTATCAGTATTTAAATTATTTCTTCCACTATTATGTCCTGTGACTAAAGAATTATAAGCTTCACCTTCTAATTCTTCATTTAATACTTTAATTTCAGATAATGATTTATCTTTAAAAGTATATATTAATGTAAAACTTAATAAAATTATACCACCTATTAAACAAAGAAAACTTTCAAAAAATAGGCTAGTATATGTCACTTGAAATAAACCACAATATAGGGCTATACCTGATCCAATTGATTGAATGTATAATGCATTAAAACCTAATGCACCGGCATAGAATAAAGATAAAATTGAGATTCTTGTGGTTTCGGTCGAACTTAGTTTAGTTTCATATTTAGAGATAGAAAGGGCTAAGATTAGCACTAAAATTGTAGTTAAAATCATAATTACTTTTTAATATTTTTTAAATTTGTTAATGGGGGAGCTAAATCCTACTAATTAATTATAAGACTTAACTAATAATGGGCCCATTTGGCGAACTGATAAGAAACTAGTTAAACCTTTAGAATTTCTATTCTAATTTTTAATAATTTACTTACCTCAGATTATATCTGCCAGTCATTAAGGGCTCTTGTGTACCGCTAATACAATAATATCAAATTCTTAAATAAACAAGCCATCATTTTTTGAATATAGCGATTCTAATTCTAATTCTAATTCTAATTCTAATTCTAATTCTAATTCTAATTCTAATTCTAATTCTAATTCTAATTCTAATTCTAATTCTACCCCAAAAAATTTTCCCAATTTTTAGGATCTAGGCTACTATAATTAATTCAATTCGTCTTGAGTTTAAAAGATTTAACTTTGTAATATTATTTAGGCTTTACTTAGCTAGACTTAAGAGACTAATTACTACTATGTAATATTTTATTAAACCCTTATGCAATTAAGCGAATAAAGAAAATAATTTAATTATTTTTTTAACTCTTAGGACTTAAATACTTATCTCAAAAGGATAATCTAATTTTAATTGTTTAAGTTTAAGATCAAGAGCTACCACATTTGAAAGAAATATTTTTAAATTTTGAATATTGCTATAATTCTAATTCTAATTCTATTTCTAACCCTAATGGAACGCCCAAGTCTGACCTTACATCTACTAGGCCTTAGGCCTAAGGCCTTAGGCCTTAGGCCTTAGGCCTAAGGCCTACTAAACTGAAGCACAATCGATCGTACAAATCTTAAGAATTATTATTTATAATTGTGGTAGCATGTGCAGGTCTTCTTCTTCCCCTTATTCTTCTTCTTCTTTTTATTCTAATTATTCTTCCAGAGAAGTAAGGCCTAGCGAAAGAAAAATTTTTTTATTACTTTAACACTTTTAAGGTGCTCTGAATAGTAATAAGCAGAAGCTACCTATTAAAGGTATCCCCAGTCCTATTGTATTTATTATCATTCTGTCTTAAAGTAAACAGTATTCCTAATAAATAGAAATAATCTAAAGTAAATCGATATAAATTTAAGTGTAGTTTTATCTAATTCTTATAATTATCTTATTAATACTTCTAATTCTCATTCCTCTTATTATTCTAATGTTAATGCTACTCATCATCATTATCATCCTTAGGCTTAGGCTCAAGCTCATCCTCATATTTAATTGAAAGCATAATTAAGCACCATAATCTTATTAAGAAATATAAAGATACTTAATAAATAAAATAATTAAATTAAGATGCCTAATTCAAGAATAAATTCTAATTCCTTATTAAATTATAAAATTTTTATACCTTACCTAAAATAAATTTAAAAAATAGAGCGAAAGATAAATCTCTCATTTTTTATCAGTTGCGAGAGGAAGTATAAAAAAACAACGAATGAGCCCAATTCTAAAGAGATTAGAATAATACTAAAAACGTGTGTATAAAAGTTTTTTCTTTTATCATTTTGGTACGTCTTTTAATTTACCTAAATACTATTAAAAGACTATTTCGAAATTAGATAATAAATATTTTCCATAGACTCTTCTTCACCCCCCTGTAAAATTATAATATTAATACTTGTTCAAATTTGTTCGAGTAACTTATTTAAGTTAGGGCTAATAATAGAACTAAACTTATTAAAAGTTTCAGTAGTGGGCCCATTTGGCGCAGAACAATTAAGTTCATTATAAATAGAAAAGGGCATAAGATAAGAGTAGTACCTAAAGATTTATAACTTTAAAGTATTTGTGTAGAAAATAAGATTCAGGAGTTAATATTTAAGCTAATAAAACTATAAAATTAAGCTATCACATGATGAAATGAAAGCATCCGGACTCGAACCGGAAACCTTCTCCTTAAAAGGGAGACACTCAACCTCTCGAGTTCTGCTTCCTAATTGAAAAAACTTTTAATGTTTTAAGAGATAGATAAGTATATTAATTAAAGCTAATCTTAACCATTAAATTAGTTTAATTATAGAAAAGATTCCAAATGGTACCAAAAAGACGTATTGTATTCTAACTATGTAAAATATTTAATAAAATTAAGATTTAAACTTAGATAAAAAAAGGAATTAAATTTTATCAATTATAACTTTACATAATAGATAGTGATATCTGATTACCTTAGTAACCTAATTTTTAATTAGTAAGGATTATAATTTAAGTCTATTATTTTTTTAAGTTATATTCAGACTAGGCTAAGAAAATTTTATTAAAAGCATACCTATAAGAATAGGTAGTAGTAGTAGTAATATAAGTCCTACCCCTATTAAGTAGTGGTCGAAGAGAGGTTGGTACCACTAAGCATCTTCTATATATCCTCGCATTTAAAGTTTTATAATATTAAGGCATTCTTAAATAACTGCTTAGATTTTTCAATAATAATAAAAGAGAATTAATATTTTATTCCTTAAGACAATAATAAACGAAAAGCCTAGGATTATTAAGCATTAGAGAGATAAAAAAAATTTTTATTTTAATTATAAATTTTAATCTAAAATTATCATTTTAAGAAAATATTTAAAAGAGTCACCAGCTGGAAGGAATTAGTGTGGTACGTCCTTCCAGTAACAGTAACAGTAACAGTAAAGAAAATAATAGCTAGGTCTTGCCCTTTTAATATTTAAAAATTTTTAATCAGGAAAAAGATTTAAATGAGTTCCGTACATTTGGAATTACTAGGCCTAGCCTAGATTAAGACTCAAACCTTTATGGTGGTACCACTAGTGGTGGTACCATTAAAGACCCGGATTAAAAAAAGTCAAAGCATATTTCTAATTATTTTTAATAAATTATAGGACTTTGTTTTGCATGCAGGTCTCTATAATTCAACTAGATACGCTATAAGATTCAGAGAGACTAAGAACTATTTAAACGTCTGCTTGATCTTAATATCTGAAGATAATAGGATGCTCCACAATTATATTTTTTATTCATATTAAAAATATTAAATACTTAGCTCTTGTTGAATTAGGATGACATTTATTAATTTTAATTACTAATGGTTCTGATATCTTTATATTCAGAAATAAAACTGCTACTGATAAACCTAAAGCAATTTCTTATTTTTTTTTCTCATAGTATTTAAGAGTCCAAGTTTATATTAAGCCCAAGAAGATTTGAACTTCTACATATTCCTCATCAAGAAATCATTCTACCATTAAATTATGGGCTCAGTGACAGTTACAATTACTGACGATAAACTTATTTTTCTTATTCTCGCCCCGGGCGCCAAAAGAAGTCATAATTTATAAAATTTAAGTTTGGATGCTAAATAATTAAAGTCAAAATTTTTTATTATGCAACCATTAACCTTATTAAAAATTTGTTAGTTAAAAGATATTCCAATTAGCTAATTATTAAAAAGTATATTAATCTTACGCATACTAAAATTATAAAGTAATAAGATATTGAACTATCTAATGGCCCACTGGATAATTCAAAGATCGACATTATGATAAGGTCTTAAATACTTAAAGCCCTTAAATCAAATTTTTCTAATATTGGAGATTTAACACTTTAGTCTTTCCAGATCCCATAAATTTTCAATATAGAATTTATTTTGTACAGTTAAGGACTTAGTCTATCTATTTTTTTAAGCCTTACATAATATGCTTTAGCCCTCTTTTGGACTTGAACCAAAATAAGTACTTTAGAAGAATACTGTTCTACCATTAAACTAAGAGGACTTAAATTACCATTACTTCATACTCTTATTAATAAGAAGGATAATAAGGTATAACTAAATAATTTATTTTTTTTTTAGAAAATAATTAATTTTAGACGAGTACCATCTAAAATTTAGATTGGAAATTTAAAAGGAGTAATAGTAAGACTAGACTTATAATTTAGAAAGGATTAGAAAAAATTTTTTTAAGGGACAAGAATAAATTCAGATTTAAAATACTCAGTTAAATCAACTTATAATTATTAATGATAAATTTAAATTTAGAAATTGATTTAAATCTTTTGTTATAAGAGGTTTTTGAAATAGACTCACTCCACCTTAATAAGGCTAAGGCTAAGACTAAGGCTAAGGCTAAGGCTAAGCACAGATGGAACTGCCCTTACCTAATAATTATTAGGTATTATTACTGCCTTACTTAATAAATTTCGATAATTAAAATTAAACCCTTTTATTAACTTGCATGTCGTGTGACAGGGCTAGCAGCTTACCTTATTATAAAATTAAAATTAAAATTAAAATTAAAATTAGTCCTGTGCGTTTTAAATTTTAATATTGCTTTGCTAAAAATTAAAAATATATCGCGTTGGTAATAACTTTTTTTTTAATTAAAATTCTAATAAGATCTATACAAATTTAAGCTCCCAATACAAATTCCTTATTAAAAGGGAAAAGGTTTTACACTGATAGGATGATAATTCTAACAAAGATAAAATAAAAAAAATACATAATTGCCGAAAGAAGGATTCGAACCTACTTTTGAATCTTACAAGGAAACTGTTTTACCAATTAAACTATTTCGGCTAGAGATAAGATAATGATAACAAAATTTATGACTTGGCTAAACAATTTTAATTAATATTCTTCTCTTAATAGGTTTTAAGTAATTTTACTGGAACTGGTCGTCTATTAATTCAAAATTAAATATTTTTAATCTTTAATTTATATCGACTACTTATATAATTTAACCTTATATTAAAAGGGCTTATGTCACTTAATGGTTATTTTATAATTAATCTAAGAATAAATCTAAATTTATATTAATCTTAAAAAAAAAGAATGTGTAAATGATTCTCCATTTTTAAAGTATACATAAAAAAATTTTTAATATAAGACAAGACTGTGGTACCATCTGGATTGTCTACTTAGCTAGTAGATATCGAAACTTATATTGGAAATAGAATAAATAGAATTTAAATAATTCATTAAAAAAATTCATTAGTACATATAATAACTTATTAATAATTAATCAAATATATATAAAATATAGTAATAGTAAAAGGAGTCATATGACAAATCTGAATAAGAAGGATAAGATTCATAATTAAACAAGAAATCTAAGCACGTGACATGGTACCAAAAAGAAGAGAGTTTTTCTTCTGCATCTTAAACTATTAAAGATAATTAAGATAGTACTAAATAGCAGGGATTAATTAAAATAAAATTAAACTCTCTTTTTATAAATATTTAAAGATTATGACTTATAAATATTTTTTTTTATTATGAGTATAATAGTAAGAAAGCCACCATTAATGAGAATAGTTTAACTTTATATTTTACGGATTAGAATTCTTAGAATTCTTACTTTACGTAGAAGGGTCAAATATAAGCTATGAGAAAGATAAGTCTGTAGATCAATACCTAAAGACTCATAAGAAATTTGATGAGTAATTAAGAAAGTCCATGAGCTAATACTAATAAACCAAATGGGCCCACTATTAAAATAGGCAAATAAATTAATGATATTTTAGCTAAGAAGGCTTCATATTTAATATACAATTTTATAAGTTTGTTATTAAATTTTTTTCTAATTTATCTCTATTCAATAGGAAAATCACACTTATAACATAAAAAATAAATAATAGTATAATACTTACAACTAATACAAATAAAATTAATTTTACTATTATTTATTGACCTATTAAGTCGTCTAGCTGTACTTCAACTTCAACGGTTTCGTCAAAGAAAAGGTCCATAAGTCCATTTATAGTTCTATCTATTGAATCATCAAGTAAAAAAGTCTTACCTGATATAATTTCAGATGACTGAGCTTGAGCTTCAGATATGAACTGATTAGCTTTTTCCTGATCGAATTCTGATTCAATAAAATTTGTTAGGCTAGAGTCATTCTTAATGTGTTCAATAGAAGGCCATTGACCGGTCTTTCCACCAACTAAAGCCATACATAAATCTATTAAACCCAACTGGGTTTTCAATTGCTGAATGATAAGTGATATTAGCACCACTAACACCTATCGCACCTAAAGCTGCTAATACTTTTAATCTAGGGCTACAACCACCTATTTTTTGTAAAATAGTGTTAGGGTAGAAAAATAAACCAGTACTGATCGTACTAATACTTTGGGGCAGGCCTGAAGGCCAATATCTAACTGGATCCACAGGATTATTAGTCGGACTAGGTATCATAAAAAATATTTTTTAATGGCAAACTTATATTATTAAAAATAAGCGCCTCAAATAGATAGACATCTAATAATAAAAGTATTAAGAATATTGCGCCTAAGATTTTTAATAGGCATGCACTCCTTTAAATTAGTGATAAACTTTGGTAAGGGATTAAGAATAACATTTACTCTAATCCTACTTATTAAATCATAAAATAATAAAAAATCTAAAATACTTTTAAACTTTGTGAGCCCCAAAGTATTAAGTGTTGTGACTGGCTACTTAATGGCTTATTAAATAATAATAAATCTAAAATACTTTTAAACTTTCTTAAAAATGGTACCACTAAGAATATAGAAATTAATATTACCATTAATAACGTAAAAAAAAATATCATTGAAAAAATCAAAATAGATTTATAAAGTGTCATCATTGGTATTTTTTTTGGTCTTGTCTTAAAGTATTCAGTATTCCTAATAAAAAAATAAATTCAAATTAGAATTTATTAAAATTAGATATTAAAAAAAAGCAGTGGTACCTGTACCTCTAGGGGGTTAATTAAAAAAATATTTTAAAGTTTATTTCCCCTCCTGGATAATAATTATCCAGTATAAATAAAAATATCTAATTAGGGATGTTATTATTTTTCATTTAAATTATGAGTAAAGTAGTAAGAAGGCTACCATCAAAGAAAAAAGCCCAGTCGCTTCTGCTAGAGCGAACCCTAAGATTGCGTAACTGAATAATTGTCCTCTAATTTGAGGGTTTCTTGCTGTACTTGCGATTAAAGCTGAGAAGATTAAACCGATTCCGGCTCCAGCTCCTATTAGTCCAGAGCATGCTAAACCTGCTCCTATGTATTTTGCTGCTGCTAACATTTTCTTAAGAAAATAATTAACTGATAGTGTAAAGAAACAAAATTAAAATTAAAATAAAACTTGACGATTCTTTTTATACTAAGAAAACTTGTTTAACTCTAACTTTCACTCTAATATTGACTCTCTTATTCTTATACAATCATGCGAAAAAAGAGGCTTTGTTTTTAAAATTTTAAGCTTTAATCCGGTATCAAGTTCAGATCTTAGAAAATAAAGATAGAAGATCCGTTTTAAGATCTCTAGTCTTACTCTAAATTTTATTATAAAGCTTTTTACTTGTAATTCTAATTGTAACTCTAAATTAGAACTTCATCCTTAATTTTAAGATTAATAATTTTATTATTTATTTAGAGGGTAGGACTCACAGGAGAGAGCCACAGGAACTAGTCCTCCTAGGAGACGAAATTAAGTAGAGAATAACAATAGTAAGGTATAGTATTTCCTTTAAAAAAGTAAATATTAGAAGAATAAGAATTATATTTGAATTTAAAAAGTACAAAAATTATAATTTTATTAAAAAATTTAAATAGGGTATGTAAATACTAAAGAAACGAAGTACTATAAAGATTTTAATAATTTAATTTATTAATAACTTAAGGTGGTAGCACTAGTATTAAATTTAACACTCTTTAAATATTAAGTATTATCTAAAATCAGGTGCTAAGTAGAATCTCATAAAATATAAAATAAACTACTAGTTTTATAATCATTCTAGTTCATTCTTCTTTTATAAAAAGAATATTAAAAGGTTTTTTTAGATCTAAATTAAATCCATTGTGTGGTTCACCGCCTCCACCTCTTCGTAGAAGAAGAAGACAATTAAGAGTTACCATCCTAAGCTTAATTAGGAGTTGGAGTGGGAGTAGGTGTTTGGTGTTGGAGTAGGAGTTAGAGTTGGAGTTGTAAGCCCACAATTAAAATTTTTATACTTCTTAAGACTTAAGACTAACTCTTAATATTTTCAAAAATATGACCCATTGTAACTGTAAGGCTATAAGCTCCTCTTTTATTTTTAAATGTGAATCTAGAGGTATTTTTATGTCCTATTTTAGCTCTAGATAGTGTACCTACTTGATACTGTCGAACTGTAAACCGAGGTCTCATACCATCTCCTAATAATCGTCCCGCAAGTTTTACTTTAAATCCTGATAATAAAGAAGGAAGAGTTTTAATTTTAGATCTATCAGAGTATAATTTTACTCCTGGTTGAGTTACGCTAGCTGTAAATTCTAAAGTTTTCATCATGCTATAAAATTTAGAGAATCTACTCTTACTGCTTTGACCTAATACTTGAGATAAAATGCTGCTTTCATGATAAGGATAGTGTATTCTTGTCAAATCTAATTGTATAGACTTATTAAATAATTTTTCTAAGTATCTTATAAAGATTTTTATTTTTTCTAAATTGAATTTTACTAACGTATCATTACCTGCTCCAAGATAAGCAATTGAGCTTTGGGCGCTAACCGGTATTAAATTATTAACTGTTTGACCTTCTATGTTATTCGTCGTTCCATTATTAGAAATATTATTTATATTTAATAGAGGTGCCTCTAGATCTTGGCAATAATTCTTTAATAATTTTTGATCCAATCTATCTAATTTTGATAAATATTCCTTATAATTAATATCTTTTCTTAGTCTAATTTTTTTAGGACTATCTTTTATGGGCGTTTCATCATCAAAAATAAAAGAAATAGTTTTCATAGTTTCTAGCGCAATAGGTTCATAAGGAGTATCTTTTAGAAGAGTAAGGGTATTAAATAAATTAGAATCTAGACCAACTATTTCAAGACTACTTAAATATTTTGCTTTTTCTTTTGCCTTGTGTAAAGGCAATCTCCGAATATTTAATTTAGCTTTTTCACCTTTAAGTGACTCATCAAGTAAGTTTTTATTTAAATTAAGATCTAAGCTGTAAGCATCCGTTAAGTTATGAGAGATTAATTTAAGTTTTTTATTAGATAAGTGAGCGAGATTAGCCTTAACTAAGTTAACCTTATTATAATTTTTTACTAATCTACTTAAATATCCTCTAATAATTTTTGTTTTTAAATAAGATCTGTACAGTGCATAAAGAGAGTATACTAAATAAGTTAAATATTTTTTATACCCAGGTGTCAAACCTAAATCATTAAACATAGGTAAATTTAAAATTTCTTTCTTTTTTTCTTTCATTAATGAAGAGATTTCTACTTCTAATGAGTTTAAATCCTTATTAGAAGAGTTCAACTTAAAGAGATTTAAGTTAAGTGTCCCAGGTTTTTTTATTAGAGTAGTTTGTTCTCCTGCTCCAATTCCAATTCCTTTTGTTTTTAAAGTTAAAGTGACAGTAGAACCTAGGTTAGATACTTCCTCTAATTTTCTTGACTGAGCTGCTTCAGATAGTAAGTTTTGTGAATTTTCTTCACTTTTAAGTTTACCATTTGCCTTTGGTGCTTGAGCTTTTGTCTCCTTATATTTATTTAAGCTAAATTTTAATAATAGTGGATATAGATATAAGACAAGATAATTTCTAAGTATGAATTCACTTAAATTTTTAAATTTTATGTTTTCAAATCCCTTTACTATAGCTACTGGACTATTATCACTAGCATGAGGGTTGTATTTTACTGTGTCATCTAGATTTAAACCTAAGCCTAATAAATCTCCGAAGCTTGGTTTTAATCCTAATATTTCTTTTCTAAGTAAGTCTTCTTCTATTTTATTTGACGGTACATGCGCAGGGTTATTTGAAGTTCGTAAATTAACTAGCAATTTACATATGTCTGTATAAGTATTTTTTACTAAATCGAGATCCACAGGTCTTCTTTTATAAACCTGCGTATTCTCGTCTTGTGTTATTAGTCTGATTAAATTTGCTTCTTCTCTTAAGGGGTCATTATCTGCTCCATTGTTAAATATTTTATTTAATATTAAAGGCATAGGACTTGCTATCTTTACTTTAATAAACTCTAGACTAAGTCCTTCTAACAACTCTAATGCTGGGTCTCGTATATATTCTGATTTACGAAGGACTTCTAAATTTTTTGAGTACTGGATAGTATTTTTTTCAAATTCTTCTTTAGTGGTAGTAGAAGTCAATTGTTCAGGTTTAATAAGCTCTTTTTCTAATCTAATATTATCATTAATTAAAGAGTATGATCTATCTTGTACAAAGTCCAGGTTATCATTATTAGAACCTAATATATTCTGTTGAATTAGATTAAATTTAGAGTCAGAATTTAAATTTTCAATTATTCTCTCCATTGCTATCAATGCAGTATCACCTAACATAGGGCTAGATTGGCTAGGATTCAAAGCAGGAGTAATTAAATTAGGTTCTATTATTGTAACCTTTTGTCCTGAAACCCCTAAACTACTTCTACTTCCACTAACCATATTAAATTTATCATTAGATTGTTCTTGAGTTAGAGTTAGAGTTACATCACTCTTACTATTTCGAACAAGCATTGGTCCCACTGCTTTTGAAACATCAGAGTCCGCGCTTTCGTTATTCAATTTTTTCCAATTAGATAAAAATAAGGCTAAGCTTTCTTTACCTACTTTACTGCTAATTAGAGCTCGTAACATAATATCTTTAAATAATCTACCTGAATTTTTAACAAAAGACTTATATTTTCTTAATTTTCTATTTTCTTTTCTGTTTCCTTTTAAATAATAAAATAATCGAATGTTCAATTTATCTGGTAAAGATTCTATTATAGGCAAGCTAATTATAGATGATAGTGTTTTAAAAAAAGATTTCAATAATTTATTGAAAGATTCAAAATCAATATGGCTAGCAGAAATGGTACCGACTCCAACACCTTTAGCTTTATAATTTAAAATTTGATTAGGTTCTGTCCCTAAATTATAAGATTTAAAATAATCTTTCATAATTTCTTCAGGATTATGATTCATCTCTTTTATTTGATTTAGAACCTTTTCAGATACTCTTAAACTATTAGAAGATATTTCTCCTCCAGTTCCATAAGGAGAAGCGCTATGTTGAAATTTATACTTAATAAATTGGTTATTTAGTAAATTATCATTAATAAAACTAAGTCCTGGTAGTCGTCGTCTTCTAAATAGTTCTCCTTCTCCTAATCCAGCAAATTTTTTACTTAAATTAAATCTTCTTTCTTTTATAATACTAAATAAAAATCTATCGCTTTCGTCCATTTGATAGTTTTCTCCAATGCTTTTAATTTTTATTTTTCTTATCCAGTTAGAAGCCCAAAACTTTCCTTCGCTTTTAATTAAATTTAGTTTTCTTCTATTAGAAGAATTGTTAAATAACGGTAGAGCCTTTTCGGTTTGATAAAGGCTATTAGAAAAATAAGGGTTTTGATTATCTCCTTTCTTTAAAATTTCACTATTTACTAAGTAAGGCAATAAATTTGTCTTGTTTATTAAAGAAACTTTACCTTTAGCGCGGCTAGTTCCAGCATTCAAAGAGGAAGTTGAAGTAAGACCAGCACTTATATAAATTGAAGAATTATTAGATTTAGTTGTCGCAGAAGGGTTAAATCTGTTCAGACTTAATCCTTTTACTAGCTTTTTACCCAGTCTAAATTTAAAATTTCTTTTTATTATTTGACGGGACATGGTTTCTCCTCCTGTACCTCCTCCTATTCGAGAAGTATTTAAGCTAGATAGTACTGTAGAAGGGTTCCAAATTTGTATTTGAGATTGTTCATTTTTAGATCGGTGCCCTTTTAAATTCATAAATTTAACATACTTAGGATCATTCAATAGATTTTGAGTTTTATTTTTTCGCACTGATCTATTTTTTATTGAAGAATTTATTCCTTTTAATTGACTTCCTACTAAATCATTTAATGTACGTAGAGATTCTGATTTTATAAAATTTGTTTTATTGGCAAGTAAAGGTGTGGCTAATTTGTTTATATTTTTTTCTTGTAAATTTTCTTTTTTCATTTTTTTTTATTATTTTTAGATAAAATTAGACGAATTAATTATAAAACGTGTGCTTACAATTAAGGTATACTTTATTTTTAGACTTAATCTATTTATTGAGGAAAAATACGTCACAGCCTTTTTATATGTTATGGTCCATTTAGACGACCATTAAGCCTCTAACGTTAGGAACCACTAGAGTTTAATTAATAATACTGAAAATTTAACACTTATTATTTTGCTTAAGTAAAAGATGGTACCATCCCACTGGTACCATAAGCAAAAAGAGTTATTGAAAAAGAGAAGTTAATTAAGTTAAGTATATTTTATTAGTATTTCTTTATGGTGGAAGGATCCTAAGCAAATGATTGGTTTAAAACTTTTTAATAAATTAGCCTTGAAGGTAAGATAGGTTAAAAATATAACTTTTCTAACATTAACATCGTTTTTCTTTAATCTTTATTAGCTTAGCGCTTTAGATTATCCTTTTGGGATCACTGCTGATTAATTAAGCCATTTAATATTTTTTTAAAGCCTCTAAATAAGATTATAAAGATTAATTAAATATCAATAACGAGCCCTTCCAGATTCGAACTGGGACCATCCTAATTGACAATTAGGCACTCTACCTATTAAGCTAAGGGCCCTTATATATATTTTTTCTTATAATGTGATAATTACCATTTATATTTCCATAATTCTCAGATTATAGCTATCCTACTTCTATTTCTACTACTACTCCTACTACTGCTACTTCTTCCCCTTCCCCTTCCCATTTACCTTTTAATCTAAATTAGAAAATTTAAAGTATACCAGATCTAAACTATTTAACTATTTCCTAATTAAATGAATGATTTAATTCTCGAATGAGTGTCTATTTAATAGTTACTGTAAGGTTTAACTGTGGTACCATAAGGATAATTATTAATAACTTAAAGGACTAGGGGGTTAAAATAAAAAAATAAGGTTAATCTAAATCTATATAAGACAATCAATTCTTTAGTAATATTATATTTACTTTCTTTTAAGTATATAGGATAAATAATGATAATTATTATTAACAAAATTAGGATTTGAACCTAAACTAATAGCTAATGAGACTATTGTGCTACCCTTACACTATCTTGTTTTAAAGAGGAAGAGCTGACTTCATATTTATCTGCTTTAGAACACTAGCTCTTTTTAAATTTTTTAATTGAGTAATAAAACCCAGAATAGCTATCACTGCAATGCCAGATTAAAATTTTTAATTCTCAAATTAATCTGCTAAGATATTAGTACTAATCTAAAATTTTAATTAGAACTTGTCTTATTATAGTTATTATAAAAAAATTATATGTTAAAAAAATGGTATAATTAGACTACTTTTCCTCTTTAGATTTAGTTAATAGTTAATCAAAAAGATACTATTTTACAACTAACTTAAAATTTTAAATATTTTTTTATTTTTAATTGTAAATTTTATAATATAGAACTAGGTATTAAAAATTAAATTTTAGACTACTAAGGTATTATTAAAATTTTTTATACTTATTTTTGATCTTTACCAGATTCGAACTGGTAGCTACTGTATGAAAGACAGTGGTTTTACCCTTGAACTAAAAGACCATTGAAATTATAGAAGTTTAACTATTTAATTAAATATTTATTTTCCAGTAAGAGAATATAATATTTTATTTATATAAATATAAGATCTAGAAAAAATTTTAATTTAAAGTTTAGTAATTTAAAAGGATAGCTTATCTCTTTTCTAATTGTAATTGAAATTAAAAAAAAGTGGTCGAAAGTGAGATAGTCTTAAGTAGTTTGTATTAGTACTTTCTGTCATAAAAAAAGAATAAAATAAAAAAATATTCTAAGAATAGTTAATTATACGAGTAATCAGACTTGAACTGATGATCTCTGCTTGGAAGGCAGATGTTATACCACTTAACTATACTCGTTTATAGATACTACTTTCCTACTACGTATTACATAGTACGCGCTCGACTCCGACTCCTAGGAGAGCCTGGCCTATCTTTTATCATTAAAACTTATACGAAGCAACATATATATTTTTAATTGTATTTAAATTTCCGCCAACTATTTATTATTATTAATAATTCAATATGGTACCACTCACAATTATTATTTTTTTTAAGATCCAAGAGCTAGGATCTTTTATTCTTGATCCTACCATCTTTTCTTATCGCTATATAGTTATTTTACTTTATGATAAACATATTTAAAGGAGAATTCAAATTAAGATTCGGAAACTATTACCATTTTTTTACTTTTATTTTATATAATACGGAAAAATAAAGTAGGTACACAATACGAACAAAGAGACTCGAACTCTTAAGGATTAAATCCACTCCTGCTTAAAAAGAGTATGTTTACCAATTCCATCATGTTCGCTACGCAAAGATAAAATATAATAATTCCAACTCGCAATTTAAAAGTCACTACGAACTTAGATAAGCTTAAAATACAACTAACTATAAGCTCATATTTTTAATAATTTATAAAATAATACAAAAAACTCGCCCTTAACAGCTAACAGTAAAAATGTCAATTAATACATATTTTTTTATATTCTAATCTCTTTTATTAAAATATAAAGGTTTATTTTATTAATATTTAAAGGTATCACCTTTATATTTTTATATTCAGAATCATACGTTAAATTTAATACCATTTTAATACTAAATCCTATTAAAAGTTAAAATTTGACTTTAAAATCACACTTAGCAAATTAGAGTAAAAATGGTACCACAATAAGAGATCAGTTAAAGTGTAAGACCTTCTATTTTATACTTAAATTTGTAAGATACATTAAAAGATAGGTTTAAAGCATACTATCTATTATATACTTAAAGCCAAGCAAGTTAAAAAAAAATGAGCAGTTTTTTAAAGTAGGCTTAGGCTAATATCTAATAATTATTTTAGGTGTGATACCCGCCATTAAAAAAAAAAGAAAGCAAAAAAAAAAATATAATATTAATAATTTTAATGTTATTTAATATTATATTTTTAAATTTTCTAATTTCATAAAGTCGATTCGAAAAGAAAACTTTTTTTCTATGATTCTGATTTAACTTTAACTCATCGACAATTTTCTTAATTAAATTTTAGAGAGGGCTTTAAGACCGAAGGGAATTGAACCCTTATAACATCCATTATGAGCGAACTGCATTACCAATTATGCTACAGTCTTTAAATATCAATTAAAGTCGATAAAAAAAAAAATATAGCTAAGTAAATAAAAATTTCGAGGCCGTATTAATATATTTTAAGCATCTCAGCTTAACTTTAACTTTAAAACATGAAAAAAAAAGCTTCAAATGAGCCTTAAAGGATAGATCCTTTAAGGCTCATTTTCATTTGAAGCTCATAATAAAATTAATTTAAATTGAGCGCTAAAGTATCACTGTCAAATATTTTAGAGACTTATTAGAACTTAGTAAATATGATGAGAATAAAGGATTAGGGGAAAATATTGATTATTACTAATAAGATTAAATGAGAACAGTGTGCTTATAAATAATTTTATTATTATCTAACATTCAATTGGTGCCATCTATATTTGAAGAATTAGCAACTTAAAACTTAGAGGTGCTCCCAAGCTATTTTATTAAAATTTATCTTCTGTTTAAAGTACACTAAAAAAGTATCATGATGATTAGCACTCTCCTTATCCATATTATGAAATAATACACTTTTTAAGTCAGAAGCAAACGATAATTTAGAGTTAGAATTAGAGCGATACTTAGAGGTACCAAAGTGTAAAATTTAAAATTGAGCAGAAAAGGAATCGAACCTCTCTCGGTCAAAAGACCAATTCTTTTACAGAGAACCACCATTACCATTCGGTCATCTGCCCTCGTTAAAAAAAAATATTTTGAGTATAAATTAAATTTAAGATCGATCTATATTTTTCGAATTAATAAGTATATAGGATAAATAATTTTTATTGTTATTAACAAAATTAGGATTTAAACCTAAACTAATAGCTAATGAGACTATTGTGCTGCCCTTACACTATCTTGTTTTATTTAAAGCAGTAGAAGAAAAATAAAATTTAAAGGTAATAATTAAAAAAATAAAGTTAGTTTTTCTTGTGGTACGACAAACACAAATTTTAAGTTTTTATAAACTTAGATACTTATATAATTTAATTAGTATGTAGTTTAATTAAAATTTTAAAATGTATTTTCGAATAGATATATAGGAACTAAAAGAGGTTACTCATAAATAAAATTTTCGCTTCGGGATAGAATCGAACTACCGTCACTACCTCTTCAGGGCAGGGCTTTACCATTAAACTACCGAAGCTTATAAGCCTAATAAAGCATAATTTTATTTTATACTTTTATTATCTTAGAGGTACCCTTAGATATAATCTAATTATTATTTCAGGGTACTACTGTGTAACCTTTTTCTATCTAAACTTATCCTATTTTTTAAATGATAGTGTTAAGACTACTTTATTTTCTTAATTAAAATTTTTATATTTAAAGAAAATAATAAATATTTAAGAAAGGATAAAGCCTAGTTAATTTCAAGACGAGTCACTTTAACTTATATTTACTATTAGCTAAATTATTTTGTTAATTTTATTTTTAGTCTCAGCTTAGACCCATAGGCGCTTAAATATTAAAACTAATAAATTAGATAGGAGCTAACTATTTTTAGTTAATTAATAAAATAAATTATTAAAATAAATTATTAAAATAAATCTTTTTGGTGCCATCTTTATTTTAAGGCGCCAACGGAATAGTTTTAAATCTAAACTTTAGCTATTAGTTGTAGTTGGAGATAGAAAGAATCGAACTTTCATCATTGTAGTGCAAGTACAACAGATTACCATTATCATATATCCCCTAATCTAGAAACTTACAATTTAGCAATAAGAAAGGGTACAAGATTTACCTCTAATTTTTTTAAATTTTAATGCTTAAACTAACTCATAATTATTACTTACTTGGTCTTGGAGTAGAGCCTACTAGAAAAAAAAACTTAGAAGATTAATTAAAAAAAGTAAAAATTATACATCATAAAATAAAAAATAAAGAATAAAACAGCCTATTATAACTATAAAAGTATCACGGTTCCAATAGGGGTTAATTAAATAAAATAAATTGTTTAATTCCGTTGTTTAAACTTATTCGGTTCGCTAAAGTTTTTATATTTTTAATACTGTTCTTCTTCTTCTTCTTCTCCAAGTACTTCTTCTTCTACTTCTTCTTATTTTGGATTTAAATTATAGATAATTAAATTATGAGAATCTGTACTTTAATCCTATTTAAAAATATTACTAATTAGATGGTACCCATAGGAGAGCAATATACGCGAGGCACTCTAAGATATAGCTTATTATACGTAAATTAATTATTTTTCAGATTCTAACCATGAAAGGTAATTTTCAGCTGATACACTTTCTACGCTAGTAGGCATGACATTATTTTTACTTTAGGGTATAAAAGTGAGTGTGTAGAATGTATTTTATTATCATCTAACCATCTATTAATAGTTCTCATGCTAATTTTAAGTTCTTTAGAAAGTAATGTTTTTGTCTTAAACTCTATTATTTTACTATTAGAATTAATATCTACTAAGTATACAACTAGGCCCCCATGACCTTTTGAAATTTTAGATTTAGTGTGTTCATCTAATACCTTTCCTGTCCTGTTTTTTCTGTGAAGTTCTTTAGTATAATCTGAAAAATTTCTATTTAAAAAAGAAAGTGAAAGTTCATCATTCAATTCATCACTTCGTATATAACCAGTAGAACCTGTATTATATGAAGACCAATTAGCCAAGGAACTTCCATTTAAATTCGGCTTATAAAAATCTAGTTGCAATTGCTCAGCAATAGTTAGTTCGTAAGATATTAAATCCATAAGTACTAATAATTCTTCTTCTGTTATAATGTAATTAGGGTTACTTTCTGAGAATAATTTAACATGGTTAGGAACTAAGAAAAGTATATTAAGTTTAAATGAATCCCAGCCATGTCTTACAACCATATTATAAAATAATTTATGCTTATTAGTGTTAATAAACACTTGATTTTTATGTTGAATAAAACATCTTCTATAAAGATCTTTCGTAGATCCAATGTATGAATCTGAATCTCTAATAAATTGGTAAATTCCAGGAACTAGTTTAAACTCCTTTAAAAAGTTCCAATTAGGACTAGAATTTTTAGATAATGATTCGGATTTGACAAAATGATTTTTATTAGGCTCATATTTTAACACATACTCTTCTAAAGGTCTATTTATAATTAATTTCACGTAATTTTCTAAAATATTGTTTTTCTTCATAGATATATTTAATTTATTTTTTAATTCTAAAATATTAGGGTTTTTAACCAATCCATTGATTAAAATTGAAGTTGAAGTTAAATTACATAAGTTTGCACTTTCATAAAGATTGACTAGTGTTAACTAAATACATTAGTGTTATGGACTCTATCTTCACCTTTTTATAGGGTATAACGTATAGCCTCTGAGGTTAATTACCTACTGATTATCTTAAAATTTTGAATTATCACTTTTCACTATATGAAAGTATCAAAATTTAATTAAGATTTCCCAGTTATATAGTTATATTTTTAATGAACTCATGCCTTTAATCCATGATATACTCCACATATTTCAGAGCATTGTCCATAGAATACACCTTCTCTTTCAGCGTACATTGATGATTGATTTAATCGACCCGGCACAGCATCAATTTTAATACCTAAAGCAGGAACAGCGTAGTCATGTAATACATCAGCAGCTGTAACTATTAATCTAATGTGAGTATCTACAGGTATAATCACTCTTTGATCTACATCTAATAGTCTAAATTGTCCTAATTCTAAGTCTGACTCTGGTATCATATAGCTATCGTATTCTATAGCTTCTCCGCTTTCTGTCACATAATCTGAGTACTCATAAGCATTTCTCTAATAATTTTAATTACTAGTAGGATTATATCTTTTTATTTAGTTTAACATTATCCTATTTTCCTTTATTAAACTAAGCCATTAAAATTAGAATAAGACTGAGCTATATATTTCAGGTATTTTAGAAACTAAACTTAATAAACTAACGTATAATCTCTGAGGAATTTTTTCTACTTTTTTTTAATTAATGTAGGGATTATCCTGCTGATAATCCATTTAAACTCTAAAATTTTTACTTTACTTTTTAAAGTATTAGAGTTTTTAAGATGTTCCAGCAAAAAGTTAGACCTTATAAAAAAAAAACTAATTATTTCTATAATTAAGGCCTTATTTTATTGCATTAAGTTAATTTAAAATTTAGTCATAAATTTCATCCGTTCCTTTTACTAATTTAAATAGAAATTTTCGACCATCTTGGCCTTTGTAAACTGTTCCCTTATTTAGATGTTTACTTATAAAAGTATGATGAATTTTTAATTCTTTTTCAGCTTGATTTATACTACTAAAGGTATACACTTTTGTATTTAGTATAGAATTCGTATCCTTAACTTCACTGAGAATAACACTTTCATTGCTTAAATCATAAACTAGGAGAGTTTTATTTAAAATGGGTTTATTTTCTTCATAATATTTTATAAGATCAGTCTCACCTGTAAAATAAAATTCACCTTTTGACGTTTTGATTAACTTTTCAGTTCCAAAATAACGTCGAATTCGACGATAATCTGGTAATTCAAAATATTGGGCTGCTTCTTTAAAAGACTTAAAGGTATTTACTACTGCAGATAAATCTGAAGATATCACACATATTCTATTTTTAGGTAGATCTAAGTTAACGACTAGCTTGGAATGTTTTTTAGCAGAAGGATGTATCACGTTACCAGTTTTTTTTACATTAACAATAGAGACAGATACCTTCATACCTAAGGCAGGAGATAAAAAAACATCTGTGGACTTACCATAACGAGCAATCATATTATGAGATACTCCTAATTCTTTTCCGGCCTCTCTCTGATATGTAAAGGAACCTATATTTACTCCTTTTACATTATATATCTGTACAGGTTTCTCTGAGTCTATCAACCAATGAGAAATATCTTTATCACTATAAGTTTTAGGTATTATTAGACTATTATTTACAAAATTAGAACTTGAGCTTAGAAAAATATCGTTACCTTGATTATGACTTTGCTCAGGACCTAGTCTGGAAATTAGATTACTATCTTCACTTCCTAAAGGATTTATAAGGTTTATATTATCTAAATGAATTCGATCTATAACTGCAAATTGAGGATTTATGATATTATTTTCAAGAAAACTTAATTTAGTAGAAGTTGTTGCAAATAATCTACTATTTAGGCTAGGTTTTAACTTTCCTAGGTACAGTTGTTCTTTTAAAGCACACTCATACAAACTCATTAATTGCATTAATTCTATTTCATTTTCATTTAGATTGGTGTCAGGATATAACTCTCTAAATTTATAAATAAAATTTGTAGTATACTCTAGTATTTCAAAACTAAGTAAAGTAGAGTCCACTTCTCGAATTGTACGGTATAATTTTAAATTAGAATTTTGATTAAAACTTTTACGTGCTTTATTTCTATGTTGAAGAAAGCGTATGGAGAGATCTGTAGCAGAACCTATATAGTAATCAGAAGTATTTGCAATTATAATCCTATATATACCTGCTTTATTTTTTATTTCTGAAAGGTCACTTATATCATTAAAAGTATAGAATTTTAAAGAATTGGGTATTTCTACCTCATCTCGTAATACATCATACTGAGAGTGTAAAGGATTAATTATTCTATTATTTTGCAAGAACAATTTAACTTTTCTGCTAATACTAGAATGGTTCATACCCTTATCTATTATACTAAAAGTTTTTTCATGGTTCACAGAATAATTTCGGAAAATTGTTTTTAATTGATATTTTTTTAGAGTTAGAGTAGAACTTAAAATAGTATTGTGAAAAGGACTCTGGCTTCGCCCATTACCTAGTAAAGATAAAAGGATTAGTCCAGAACTTAAATTATGACTAGTATTGTTTAAACTTAATACAAAAGGATGAGTAGACCAGTACCATTGATGCCCTGTTACTTTTATTGTCACAGTTGGAGAAGTAACTTCATCTAAAAGATATAGAAGTCTAAAACTTGGGAATGCAATTGCTATAAGAACTAAAGCTGGAGTAATAGTCCATATTAATTCAATCAATGTCATTTTTTTTTTTAAAGAAATTTTTACTATTAATGGTTCCACTTAAATTTATAATTAGGATATTAATTATATTTAATTTTTAACTTACCTTCTTATATTTTAATATAATTATTAGGTTTAAGGCATATTTCTTTATAAAAAATTTGAACTATAAATTTTACTTTATTCTAATTTACTTTATCTTGATAAATAAATATTTTAGAATATCATAATTCCACGTATAGTCGATGAGGAACTTTTAATAGTCCTGCTGATTATTATTTTAATGAGCTTTCACAGTTTAGGATTAATAAAACATAGTATAATATGGAACCTAATTTAAGCATGTTTTAATAAAAAAATTTATAATATAATCCTAAGGATTAACTGTAATAGGAAAGCAACACTTTATTTTATAACTTCCCAGCATATAGTGAAATTTTACATACTATTTATTTAATTAAAAACAGTATTCCTCTTACTTAATAAAAAGACTTGGTAGAGAAGGAGAAGAAAAGGGATCATCTATAAGGAGAATATATTAATTAGAGGAAACATGGGCGGCCTCATTAGATAGTTTTTAACAAGTTTTATTCTAATGGAATCTTAGTTATTTTATAAATACCTTGGTATAATTTACCTGATTTTAAATATCTAGACACAGTACTATGACTAATATCTAAAAATTTACCTACTTCTCTTACAGAAGGAAATTTTTCTATTAAGATGAATTTACTTTTTGTAAAGTGATTGTACACTTCTCCTTCTGCTTCTCCTTCTGAAAGATCATTAGTCTTTAAAGTAGTATTAATAAAACAATTAAGGTCTTCTTTATCTGTAATACACTTATATAAGTAAGTTTCAGAACCTAATGTAGTAGAAATTAATTTTTTAGTATCATAAGATAATTTAGTACCTCTTTTTAATTTACTCATTAAAGTTTTAGTCTCTTCACTATGATTTTTACCATATAAAGGATTATTAAGACCTTTCTTAGAAATACTCATTAATTCTTTAGTGTCAGCGGTATGTTTTCTACCTATTTGTGAGCTTTTATGAATAGAATATCTTTTTTTAAGAGACTTACTTATTAATAATTTAGTCTCTTCAGATAAAACTCTTCCAGCTGAAGAACCAGCTATTTTCTCAATATTATAAACAGGATTTAATAAATCCATATAATATTGCTCTCTATTCAATAAAGTCGATTTAGAATTTTCACAATATTCCAATATTTCTAATCTAAAATTATCATAACCGTACTTTATTAAAGCTCTAGAAATACTTAATTGATTTTTAACTTGAGAAATATAAGACAGGTTAAAATATTGTCTAAATCGATTACTCAAATTTTTAGAACTACCAATATAAAAATTCCCATTTATTTTATTATAAAATCTATAAATACCGGATTTACCTTTATTTTCTTCTAAGATTGTTATCTTATGCTCATAAGCACTATCATAAACTTTAACAGGTATTACTTTATCACTATTAGAATCTGAATTTTCTGAACTTGATAAAATTTCACCTGGGATATAGTTTTCATTTGAAGTGGAGTATTCTCTTTTTCCTAATAAAGGAAATGATAATATTTTTATATTTCTGTTTCTTCTTATTAAATAATTAGTATGTAGGCACTTTAAGGTACCGTGATTTAAATATTTATGTACTATTTTACTTTTTTCTCCATTGTAAGTATAAATTACTGAACCTAATAACCAAAATACACCAATGGCAATTAATACTAAATAAAAACATATAGTATTATGTAAGTCTACTATTCCAGAAAAACCAGGGCTAGCGCTGTCCTGGAAACCAATTTGCCAAGGATGAGCTAAATCATTAGACACAGTATTAAAAATACTAGGCGCGATGAAACATGCAACGCCTGATAATGAAATTTTTATAATGTTTAACATAAAAATTTAAGTTTTAATTTCGCTTTAGATTAGAGGAAAGATAATAAAAAAATTAACCACAATGGGCGCTTATTTTTCAGAATAATCTCTATTTAGATTAGAATTATAGTAGAAATTATTTTAAGATTAGCCTATTTATTTTAATATACTAAGTCAAATTATAATTATTAGTTAAATTATAATATTATAAATAACTTAGATATTTATAGGAAAAGTAGACGCTCACTATAAAGTAAAAAAAGAATAATTTTACATTTTATAAGTATTTCTGCTTCTCCTTCTACTACTTCTCCAAGTACTTCTTCTTCTACTTCTACTTCTCTTATTCTTACTTCTATGTTTTTTTTTTTTATTTCTTAGGTATTAAGTTCCTAAAGCATAGCTTATTTTTTAATTTGAATAATCTTTATTATGTCTTATAAATCAAGGAAGTAGAGGATTTGAACCTCTAATTATAATAACGCTGATACTTCCTATTAGTGCGTATAATACTTTCTTAAAGAAAAGTAGATTAAAATTTCCCGCCCCGGGCGCCTCGAGAATAAATTTAGCAAAGTATTTTTAATATTTAATATATTAATTTTTATTTAAGGACTAGAAAAAAGGATAAATATAAAAACTAGAAAAGAATTATGCTGCAGTAATACTAATACTAATACTAATACTAATACTAATATTAATACTAATACTAATACTAATATTTCGCGCTTAAAAAGACTAAAGGATACTTTTGCTTCTTAAAAATATTGAGTTTAAATTATTTTTTAAATAAATTCAATAAAAAAATTAGTCTAGTCTAATAATCAAATTCATAAACCCATTAAAAGAACTGCAGTACACTTCTACTCTTAATTCAAGTCCTAATCCAAGTCCAAGCCCTAGTACTACTTCTACTTCTAGCCTCTCCTATAGTAAATTAGCTCTTCGGATAAAAATAAATTTATAATTAGAAAATACTAACCTGGTCTTAAAAATGGTAAAATGGTCGTAGTTCGCAAAGCAAATTAGAAAATTTAAGGGTATTGTTATATTATTGATTCGCAAATCTTTAAAAGATCTACGAATTTAGATGTTTATTATAGTATAAAACCCTACTACTTTTTATGATTAAGTTCTAGCATTACCTTTATGAATTATAAAAGTAATAGTGCTTAACTTAAGAGAAAAAATTTATAACCTCTTAAGACACTTAGGGAAAAGCATATAGTACTGGTCCCAATAAGGAATTTCACTATAAGGAAAAACTTTATTAGCGTTAAAAAGATCTATTTCTTTTCTTTAGGGCTATTTCTTATAATTTATTTTTCCCGCCAAGTTAAATTCTTAATTATAAAATTGAGGATTTATATTATAATTATTAAAGGAATTATAAAATAAAAAATAATCCTAGTTAATCAAGATCTTTTATTTTCTTTATTTTTTAATTAAATAGACGATATATAAACACCTAGTCATGTGATAAATTAGTAGTGCTAAGCTAAATTACCTTAAAATAAATACACTTGCACCCTATTTAGAAATGTTCTATTTCTTATCTTATCAAAAATTAAATTACCTGATTTTAGTTAAATAATTTTACTCTTGATTGATAGTATCTGGGGGATGGTTTCCTGCTTGATATACGTTCAGCTCTTACCCATCATGTTTGTGGCTACCCAACTATGCCAAAAGAATACATACTTAAAACCTAAGAATAGACTTTGTTCTGTAAGCTCCAACAATTGGTGCACGATTGAAACACAGCCTATTGATCCTTTCGTACTAGAAGGTCTCCCCCCTTTTACTATTTGTCCCTCCGGAAGATAGGGACCATACTGACTCGACCTTAATCTTTTAGATTAAAATGGACTATTTCTTATCCTTAATACAGTATCCTTGAACTATTAATTACTGCATCTGGGTCGGATGAAAACGTATAGTCTCTGAAGAAATTTATTTATTTCCTGCTGGTAAATCTTTTAAGCAGCTAATATAATTTTAGCTAATTCTACTGGTTATTTTACTTACTTTGAAGTTCCAAAATAGAAATAAGATCGTACCAGCCAATTAGTTTTCTATTTTTAAAAATAAGACGCAAGTCTTTTACTATGTCAATTAAAAAAAACTTTTTAAGTCAATATAAATTTAATTTATAACTCTGTGAAGGAGGGTAGGGGGTTATATAATATAAAGGTAAAGTTTTAAGTACTTAGGAATTTATATTACTTAGGCCAATTCTATATAACATAGAAGGATGAATATGTTCTTTAATGAGATTTTGTAATAAAGGCACTTGTGATTTTCGTATTACTATTATATATTGATTATTACGTACGTGTTCTAACCGAGATTCTATCTTAAACTTAGAATGTAAAGCTTTAGCAAATAGTTCTACCTCTGTTTTAGTATAACTGTTCGTACACAACCTAATTATATGTTTTGTCTTATGGTAATTTCCATCACCACATATAAAATAAGCTAAGACTACAGGTGTTAATAATTCTTCTATATTAGAAGGTATTCTTTTTATATATTTAATTTTTAAATTATCAAGATTCTTATTATCACTAAGAGTTATTCCTGATTTAGACTTTAAATTAGAATTATAAAAATCATTAGAAATTATACGGTCAGAATTTTCAACATAAAACAATTGATGATAATAATTAAACAAAGGTGAAACTTTACTAGTAATAGTTATTCTTTTATATAATTTAGAAGAATCTTTATTTTTAACCTCACTAAATCTAATACTCTTAGTGCTCATATAATCCTTAAAAATATCAGCAATGTGAATAGCTAGTTCTTTATACTTTTCAGCAAAAGTTATTCTTAGTCTAGACAGAGCTCCTAATCCTTTACTAGATTTTTCTAAATGACCATCTCCTAATAATATCCCTATTAAGACTTGTTCCAAGTAATCTAGTGAGCCTTTGGAATTGTTTGAAAGAGATCCTTGCCTTAACTTTTTATCTATCTTCTCATTCATAGGTTTAGGATGAAAATTAGAGTTAGAGTTGAATAATAGTCGAACTGAGTTAATATTTTTATTCAGACGGATTAGATTTGTATTGACAATACGCGTTCTTCCTACGCTTTTTTTTAAGACATTTATTTTTTTCATACGTCGTATTAAACCCAACTCACGTAACCTTTTAATGGGCGAACAGCCCAACCCTTCCAAGCTTGTACTCCCGGAGGAGAGGTTGAGTCGACATCGCATTTTTAGTTAGTTTATAATATAAACTAAACACTTAATCTTTAGATTAAGATTAGACCATATATTTATCCAAAATTAAGAGTACAATTAATTCTGCTCTTGGATATTGGCGCATGGTCGTTGAGGTAACAGTAAAAGCTAACTTATAATCGCAGTTATTGTTTACTTATACTTATAATTTACCTGCTGATTGCTCAATCTTTAATATTTTTACTAATTTAGTTTATTAAATTTATAAGAGGGTTCCAGCATACAGCAAAATTCTAATTAATATTACTATTAAAACTCCCCGATGTCTTAATCAATATTTAACTTTCCCGCCCCGGGCGCCAACTTATCTTTTTACAACACATGAAAGTACCTAAGGGCTTATATTACATAGAATCACTACTCTTTATAATTTTGTAATAAAGTAATTTTAATTTTTTTAATACTTAGCTTACAATTGTTCTATAAAAAAAATATAAATTTAAGGGATGATTTTGTGACTTATCACTACTACCTATCCTATTATAAATTTTACTTAACACTATCTTTGATACTAATAAATTATCTATATTCCCAAATGAGATTAAAAATTTTAGATAATTAAATATATTGATTTCAATTTAAGGTGCCAAACAGTCCGGACAATGTGTACTCTCGCGGACTATCAGCCTGTTCAAATTTGTTTAAATAGCTTTTTTAATTACTACTTCAGTTAATCACTTAACTGTTCAGACTATGTCATCATCTTTGAATATCATTCATAAACACAATAAGACTTTAAGTAGACATCACTTCTTCTTCGAAATGGGTTTGGGTAGAAAAAGATTTAAAAGTAAAATATGCATTATACTTTATGACTTAATTCCAAATAATGATTTTATCTAATTAACACTTGCTTGAAGGAAAGCAGTTATTTATCCCTGATTATATTTAATTTAAAATCAAGATACTTTTATAAAGGATTATCAGATTAATTAAAAATTAGGTAGTTTATAAGTCATTTCTGGTAAGATATAAGGATCTATTAAAGATCTAAATATCTCATAACTTTCAGATTTTATAACTAATACCTTTTTCATTTTATTTGAACGAACTTCCATCTTAAAGTTAAATTTGTTTTCTAGTTCTGTAGCCATTTTAAATACTTCAGAATCCGTAAAACTGTGGGTATTAAGTACAATACTTTTATTTTTAGATTTTTTATTATAATCTAATTTACCTCCATCATCCATAAACCAATAAGCCAAACCTCTTTCGGTTAAATGATTAGTTATTAAAGAATCAGATATAATTTTCTTATTTTCAGATAAGAAAATATCAGCTAGAGGATTAAAAGCCTCATGGCTTAATGTTTGAAAACCCCAGTTTATTACAGTATTCCCTTTGGGACTTATTCTAGATTTCTTATGAGGAGATGATAATACCCACTCATCAAATAAATTAAAGACATGATCGACATAGGCTTTATTTTTATCGCCCCACTCAAACTTTAGTCTATAAGTTCTACCTTGATTTTGTGTTTGCAAGCTAGCATCTCCTAATATTAAACCAATAGAAGCCTCCCATTGAATAGTTTTTAAAATAGTTAATGAAGCTTTATATTCTTTCATTTCTTTACTATTTGGGCTTTTACCGATTAATAAGTTTTTATTTATATTCATTTTGTGTTTAATTATTCCTTGGGGAACATTTAATGAAAGTCTAAGATGTCGGGCACTCGTGGAAAGATTATTGTTAGTATAACTCACTTTCTAGTCGTTGAACGTTTTTATCTTTAATAATCTTAAAATTTAAGACTTAATACTCAGATAAATTTCGCTGCAAATTGACTTTAATTTTTATGTTTTAAAGTGTTCTTTGCAATTCACCCGATTTTTTCCTTAGATTTAAGGGGGACAACTTCCTTATCCCTAGCGTAACTTTTATCTATTGATCCCCGTCTATTCCATGTTATAGCGGAGGTTCACTATGCCCTACTTACGTATCTGTGCGACTTATAGGTCTTTCAGTTAGGCATGCTTTCCGCCATTATGCTCTGTCCGCTGCCGTCTCACTGGCAGATTGATTCCCATTCAATTTCTAGCTCTACCTTACAGGTGTTTCGAAAAAATTTTCGAAATATATATACAAATTTAATTGATTAATTAATTTTTTACTTGTTATATCTGCGACTCAACTCTTGAGCGCACTTATATTACTCATAAAAATTTAAATTTTTTAATTCATATATAAGAAAAAGTTAAAAACTTCTCTATTAAGATATATGGTATATTGCTTCAAGATATTAAACTTATATTAAAAATTAATACAAAAATAATATCCCAATGAAGAATTTTTTTATTTTAAATATATTCGGATGTACTTTGCTACTCTATTAAAGACGACCGCCCCAGTCAAACTGCCAATTAGTCAATTCTCTCTTTATCCCCTACAGACAAAGATAATAACATTAACCCAGGTACTGCTCTGAAGGTTTCCACGAACCGTCTATCGACATACCTGCTCTCTATTAAGCAGCCTGTTGTAGATTAACGTGATAACTAAATACAGTAAAGCTGCATAGGGTCTTCCCGTCCAGCCGGAGGTAGTGAGCATCTGCACTCACAATTCAATTTCACTGAGCGACTTGTAGAGACAGTGGGACCATCGTTACATTATTGATACCAGACCACATTTAATGGCCAACTGATTTTGCTACCTTAGGCAAATTTAAAATATATTTTCTAATTAATTCATTAAAAAAAATATATTTTATTTGGACTATATTATCAGTATATTGTTATACTCCTTAACGCATAGTCTCTGAGGGACACTAAATACCTAAAGAACACAATATTTAATTATTAAAAGTTAAATCAATAGGCCATTAAAGTAAATTTTTTATTTATTTATTCTATTAAAATAAGCTTCTTTATCATTTATTATTTCTAGAATTTTTTCTAAAGGTCTTTTTCTATTTTTACCTTTACCTGAGAAAGTATAGGCAAGTTTAACCATCTCAATTAAAGTATCTTTTTGTTTTTGGTGACCAGCTTGAGAATTTAATACTAATTTAAGAAAAATATTATATTCCATTTTTTTTTACAACTAAACGGTTGTACATAAGTCTCTAAAAAAGGAATCACGTGTTCAATTATTTGTTTATAACCTTTTACAGTATAAACCCAAATATCTGGTGAACCTGATTTTTCAACTACAGAACCAACTCCAAAAAGGTCTTTAAAAGAATTTAAAATAGTTATACCGTTAACATGTTGAGATACATTAAACACTGGGGCGCCCTGGGCGATTGTAAGTTTACACCGTATTTAAAATTTCTACCTACGCTAATGGAAACAGAATTTGAACCTTCTCCTTCTACAAATCCTCCTAAGAAATATAAATAATTAGAGTTAAATATGTTATTTTGAGGTATGTGTTTTATTCCCTGCTGATTACCTACTTCCATTAACAATGGATTATTAAAGTTTAAGTTTTTCATTTTTTATTTATTTTAATTTGACAGCGTATAATACTTACTAATTTAGTAAGTGAATATTAGTCTTTTACTTCATATAAATTTGACCAATTATTTTTTATATTAGAAGGTGAAATATTTTATTCTTCCACACACTATCTTTGATACAAAATTTTTTACTTTACACTATCTTTGATATAACTTACTTTAACATTTTATAGGTTTCCAGCATATAGTTAAGTTTATTGAGGACCCTAAGGCTTTTGATCCTCATAGTTAAGACCGCTATTAACCAGATGTTCGTTTAGTAACTTTAAAAAATTACCGCACTTATATTAATGGCATTGGGCAAATTTCAGAACCTATACTATGATATTAATCATTGCAGATTCTTGTGTTTTTAGTAAACAGTCGGGGCCCCCGATTATGTATCCACCACCAGATATTGAATTTAATCAAGTCTGATGGTCCTTCTTGTCGCCTAACTTATGAAGGGTTTTTGCCGAGTTCCTTAACAAGTCTTCGCTCTACGCCTTAGTATACTCAACCAGCGAACCAGTGTCGGTTTAAGTACGGTAGATTTAATATTATCTTCCTGGCCCTTTTTAGGACTTTCTATTAAACACTCATCAGAAAAAACATTGGTTTTAATCCTTAGAGACCGCAATAAATACCCAGTTGTTTAACATTGCTGAGTAAAACCTATCGCATTCGGCGAGAAGTATTAAATACTTCTTTTTTCGTTACTCATGTCAGCATTCTCTCTTCAGTTACGTCCAAACAATGAAACACTGTTCTTCATCCGTTCAGAATGTTCTACTACCTAGCTTCATTTTAATTTAAGTACATTAAAAATGTTAAAATTTAATTAATTATTAAAATAAAGCAACACGATATCGGTTGATTACTTAGACCCGTTAAATTTTCGGCGCCTCAATCTGGCCTATTTAAAAATAAACATTTCTATCTATTTTTCTAGGTTTGGGCTGATGCGTTGTTACTATACGTTCTTTAAAAGTAGCGACTACCCTTTACTACTTTTTTCAATGAATAATTATAAATTTAAAATACTACAAAACCCAATTTTTCTATTATTCCTACGACAGGAAGTATTTTTAAGGAAGAGAGGTTTAAGGGGTTAATTAATATAAATATTATTAAAAGTGTCGCAAAGATAATTTATATATCTTCTTTCTTTTTCTTATTCCTTAAAATTTCCAAGTATTGTTCTTTAGTTAGATTACGATGTTTTCCTTCTTTATTCATATTATAAGCTAATTCTACTATTTTTATTTTACTATCTAAACTTAGAGGTTGTTCATCTCTTAATAATAAAGTTATTGTTCTAAATTTGTCATAGTGTTGAGATCGTTCAGAGAATAAAGGATTTTTATCAATAAATGGTATTAATGTTTCAGTTTTTTGATTTAAACCAGTTACTGAATATACTAATTCATCTTTAGTACCTTTACGAATAGAACCTATGTCATTTAAACGTTTTTTAATTTGTTCTAGTAATGGCATAGATAATTTATCAGTTGTTATACTAAAGCCTGTGTTTATATCACCATTTTTCTGGAAGGAAATATAAACACTACCATCCCCGTCTATTATTCCTGCAATATTATCATCAGTTACTGGTGTATCTATTGTAAAAATAGTATTAGGTATTAAAATTTTATCTTTTTCTTCTATGAGGAAGGGGCACCCTAATAAATTAAATAATAAATCTAAACGATCTTCTTTTCTATTACTTGATACATTCATGGATAAAGCCATTTTTAATAATTCCCTTCTACCTTCTAAAGTTCTTTTTTCTTTATTATACATAGCTGAAACTATTTCAACAAATAAATTAAAAGCATGTAATTTAGCACAGAATACAGGATATTGTTTAAAATGAGGTATTATTATATTAAATAGATCTTCTAATTTTACTACTTCATATTCAGCAGTAAAGTTTTTATTATTAACTGTAAGTATACCACAATTAAAATAAGATTGTATACTATCTAAAACATATTTAGAATTTAAGTCAGCAGTAATAGTAAATTTTGGTCTAAATTGAAGACCGAAACGATGTCGTTTAGAGATTATAATACTACAAAAGAAAGATCCATCAGATTGAGTTAATCCGCTAATATAACCTGGACTTAGTTTAAAAGTTTGGTTCATTTTAATCATTGTGTTTGTAGCTTTTCAATTTAATTAATTCATTGTATTTATCTTTAAACATTCATTAATTTTCACTCTTTTACTAAAGGGTAGGGTGCTAGCCTTCTTTAGTGGTTAAGAACTTTATAATTCAAGGTAGAACCAACGACCTCCCAAGTTAATAATTAATAAAAGAAAGTACTTTAAAAATAAATGTATTGTTAATAGTTTGTACTTTAAAACACTAACTATTTTCATAGTTAAAAGACTATTTCTTAATTCTAAATTAAATAGAATTCTACTATCATAGTCGTTGAAGAGTTAATATCTTTGCTTCTTGCAGATTACTTATGCATATGTTAAATTTTTTCTTAATAAAGAATTAACATTTTTAAAGTTTTCCTGCATACAATTAGTTTTATTATAGTTGAGCCCGATAGTCACTCAGGCTCACTTTTCAGCTGCATTCAATATGAGACATCCTTAATTTCACTTAATAACCAATTCGGGACCTTAAATTCGTGCTCTCGACTGTTTTCGTCTTGACTACCCAACTTCGCATGAGCAGTCTGAAAGTCTATCATCAATTTATGCTATTCCGAGTTTCTCTTACATTGGTAGGATTTCAAGGCCCCCTCAAACTTAAGATCATAATATTTGCATATTACTTATTTTGTAATCCCCGTACTGTACCATCATAAATCTTAAATAGACGTCATACTTAAATATGTTTCGTAGAAAACCAGCTATCACCAGGTTAGGTTTGCATTTCACAACTTTCCACAGCTCTTCGGAGAATTCTGCAACATTCACCCGTTCGATCCTTTATAAATCTGGCCATGGAAAGATCACCTGGCTTCGGGTCTAATAGAAGTAACTAATCCCAACATAACCTATAGTCACTTATCCAGAGACTTAAATTAAATATCTGGACTTATTAATAGTAAAGTAAATTTTATTCTTTAATTTAATAATGTATACTCTAGGAATATCCAGTCGCTTTCGCTGAGGCTCTTAACCTTGCTACTCCTATTAACTTGCTGACCCATTATGCAAAAGGTACGCCGTCATTTTTAATAAAAATTCCGACTGCTTATAGAGCTACTATTAGAAATCTAATTGGCATCTAGTTAAACTAGACTTCAATTCCTATAGATGGTTTACAAATGAACCTACTTTCCTTTACAGTACTTCTTCACTATCGCTAAATTTATAATACTTAGCCTTAGAGGATGGTTCCCCTATATTCCAACAAGTTTTCTCTCGTCGTACTTACATAAACTAATTTTTTTTTTGAACTGGACTTTAAATTTTTTACCACTTTGGTCAGAGATTTATTTAAAAAGTAAGTTAATGTTGTTGTCATCGTCGCCTAACTTTAATTAAATATAAATTAAAATTTAGTATAAATTTTTTTAAACTTAGAAAAAAATTAGGACACTTATTTTTAAATTCTGTTAAAAAAAAAAATAATTAGTTTTAAGGCTGGTCCGATTTCACTCGCCATTACTTTCGGAGTCTCGGTTGATTTCCTTTCCTTTCCTTAATAAAATGGTTTACTTCAGGAAGTGAATTTTACCTAAAATGTTATTTTAGTTTTAAGAGTTATTAATCTGCTTAAATTTTCAAGGTTTACCAACTGATTTTATTCTTGGGTATCACTAAGAAATATTATTTATAAATAATTATTTCTTAAAAAATTCCTTTTGCTTATTAGCATCAAATTATAAATTTGCTAGTTTCTGTAATAGCCCCTTTAAATTACTAATTTTTTTTAAATTTTTTTGGTGTTTTTTTTATATCGTCACCGATTCTTTTAAAGAAAAAAAAAAAGGTTTATTTAATAAATTTAGATTCTGCGTACAAAATTAAAAATTTTTTGGCTTTCTCTCCCTCTCTCTCTTCCTCTCCAAGACCTCCTAAGTTATTATTATCTCGCCTGTAAATGCTTTTGATCATTCTTATAAACAATTTTTTTATAAAGATATCTAAAATCATATCTCTTACTCTGAGTTGTAAATTACTTTACTAAAATTTAGGCTTACTCTACTCCTACTCTTATAAAAAAAATTTTTTTTTATTTTTTTAATATTGCTAAGTTAATAACTTAAATTATTTATATTAATTAGAATTTATAATAATATAAAAGGCCTTATAAATTTTAATTTCCTTTTAATAAACATTTTATTATTTAAAGAGTTAAGAGGGAATCGAACCCTAATTTGTCAAATTTGCAATTTGATACAGAAACCTTACTGCTACTCAACTCCAACTCCTACTCCAACTCTTAAAAGAAACATCGGAAGCATAGTGCTATTTACTATTTAATGTGAAATATCTTAATTAAAATTAAAATTAGTACTAATTACATAGAGTTAGTAATTTAGATTTAAAATTTTACATGAGCAAATAAAATTTATGAGCCTCTAAGAACTCTAGACAAATACTTAATATAGTCTAATATATTAAGTTATTATTTGCTTATTTCAACTCTGAAAAAAAGATAGAACTTATAAATAACTAAAAACTAGTCACCGTTTATATTAAAAGTTTAAGCTGTGAACCCATTAATTACTATTTTAGCATTAACTTCTAGGTTAGTGTTAAAATTAATATGCGAACATCATTATTAAAATAATTATTAAAAATAACTACAAGTCATATAAAAAATTTTTTTTTAAAAGGTCGAGCCGTCATTAAATTTTTTTTTTAAAAGGTCGAGCCGTCATTATTAAAAATATTTTACAAATAGTATTCTTTAGTTCTAGTCTGGAGATATCTCATTATAAAGTACATTTAAACTAAATTTATTACTAAAAAAATGTTCTTAAATTTTTTTTTTTAAGTTTTAGCGCAAAGTTATTTAATCTAATTAAGATTTAACTTTAAATCGAATATTTTTTAAGGAAGCTTCTCCCTGCTCCCTTTAATACTTTTTGTAATTCTAATTAATATAAATAATTTAAGCTATTAACAATTTTAATTAAAAATAGATATGAAAAGCTAATAGACCAATAAACATATAATCTTAAAAATAAAAATAATTTAAGATTAAAAATATTTCTATCTCTCGCCCCGGGCGCCAAATTTATTTAACAAAATTATAAAAATTGAAAAAAAAAAAGATTGCAAACATGGGCATTATATTTATTAATCATTATATTTATTAATAATTGAAAAGTTATTAATATTTATATAATGTATATTACCTCTTAGGACGATACTGTTAATTTAGATTTAGAAGAGTTAGACTTAGACTTAGAGGGAGAGGGAGACTGATACTTAGAATTAGAACTTAAAAAAAAAAGCCAAAGTAAGTTATAGAGAGGAAAATTAAAAAAAAATAGAATTATAAAACGTTCTAATAAAAAAAATATTTCTTTTAATTCAATATAGGTTAAGTATTAAACTAACATAGTGAATATCATAAAAGAGGTAGAGAATAAACAACTATTATATTAAATTAATTTATTAGCTAAGTTAAAATAAAATAATTTAAATATATTCAGATTTCTAAGAGTTACGCTTATTAAAAAGAAATCTAGGGAAAGAAGATTAATTAACTTAAAATTTTTATAAAGGCATTAAGAGGAATTGAACCTCTGTAAAAAGTATTAACAGTACTCCGCATAACCACTTTGCTATAATGCCTTAGTTAGTTAAAATATTTTTTTCCTCAAGTGGGACCATTTGATTTTGTTACTAGTGTTATATAGACGTTAATTCTTCACAATAGTTTATTATAATTTATTTAATTACCTGATGTTAACTTATTTCCTTTAATTAAAAAATATAGTAAGTACACAAATTAAAATTTGTTTACCTCTTCTTTTAAAAAAAAAATATTTATTTATTAAACCCTTCTTCACCGATTTAAGTTAGTAAAAGGGCAGACTATTAGTAATAACTTTATATTCTACATTAAATATTAATAACTCTGGCAATTATCTTACATCTTCACTTTTAATATCAAATTTTAATTAATAAATTAAAGTACAGAGAAAGGCCTTTTCGATTATATGTTTCTAATAGGCCTAGCTATATAAAGTTCTAATTCTAATCCTACGTCTAATTCTATTTCTAATCCTAATTCTAATCCTACGTATAATTAAGGCTTGGTACCTTAATTAGACGTAGACGTAGGATTAGTGGAACCACAAATTAAAATAACTCAAAATTTTAAGTTAGAAATATAAAATAAAAATTATGCAAAGCAAAGAAAAAAGCAGCTAGCTCTATATAAAATAAATAGAAAATATTAAAGTATTAAGAAAATAATTTAAAATTAAGAAGTTGCAAACCTTATCTTAGATGATGAGAGGGTAAGGGGACAAGGAGGAAGGGCAGTAGTAATTTTACTAATTAAAGAGTAAAATATATTGGTTCTTAAAAAATTAAATAAAGACTTATAGAAAAAAATTTTTAAGTCTTAATTACATAAAGCATAAGCATCTAGGGTTTTAAAATAATTAAATTTTAATTAGTAATGGAAATAATATTTATTTTAAATTTATAAGTTTTTTTACACACGAATATAATCTCTATAATAGTCCTTCAAGTAAATCAATAAAAAAAAATACGCCCCAAGTAAAATTTTGTTTCGCGAGATATTATTATATAAAATATAAACTTGAATTATTCCTAATTAAATTTTGTTAGGATTAGGATTAGGATTGGGATTAGGATTAGGATTAGGATTAGGACTTGGACTTGGACTTGGAGTAGGAAACGTACTAATAATTCAAAAAATTTTAGGGGGTTAATTAAAGTCACCAGATATGACACCTTGACTTATAAAAATTTAAAAACATGACTATTTTAGTAATTTCTATGGCTCCCACTACCACTATTTCTTCTAAGACTACAGATTAAGGTGTGTGATCTATTTTTATACTTTAATTAATATTAAAATAAAAAGTAAATAATTTTAATTACCGGCTTAATTCTAAGGCTCATTATTTTTAGTGTTAGTCTTAGTGTTAGTCTTAGTGTTAGTGTTAGTGTTAGTCTTAATGACATTTAAATTTAGATTCTAATTATTTAAAATTAGAAAATTTTACTTATCTTCGGCTAAGTTTAAATTACACAGGACCAGATTTAGAGTTAGAATTAGAGTTAGAGTTAGAGGTAGAAAAGATAAGATTAGAAAGTCCTAGATATATTAATAAATATTATATAAAGAGTTTCTGGTTATTTATCCTAAAATTTAGCAATAAAGATAAAAGGTTAAGTTAGACTAGAAATATTCCTTAATTTTAGCTTATAGTACTTATGAATTTTATACTTAACAATTCTTTTAAATCAGAGGTGAAATTTATTAATTTAATATTTATAAATTTACCACAATCTTACTATTTATGAGAGGACTATCCTTCTTGACCATAATGACCACAGACTAAGATAAGAGTAGTGAAATATAGTATAAAGAGTCTTTCAGGGTCCACAGTACTTCCTTTTATATCTGAGATATTAGAAATAGTGCTATCTCCTAAATTAATATCGAAATATAAAGGAGAGAATACTAAGAACAATAGAGTTAATAAACCTAAAGAAATATATAAAGAGTAAGTTGTAACCACACCAGTATCCAATTTAGAGATATTTAAACCTGTCATAGAAAAAACGTTAGATAGACCATAAGGACCCATTATTTCGATTAATCCTTTATCTAAAATCTTAGAAATAGTATATCCTGATTTAAGACCTCCAGATATAAAATATTTATTATATAAAATATCAAATAAAAACTTACTATTTAAAAACAGGTAAACTTTTCTTGCATAAGTTCCACTAGTGTTAAGATCTTGTCTTGTAAGATCTCTTGTAGATATTTGACGTTTAGGATCTGTTAGACTAACAATAAATTCTGGACTAATATGATATAATACTAAACCTAAAACCCCTCCTATTAAAGATAAGATAGCTGGCAGTAATTTAATAAATCCAGGTAAACTAAATTCAGCCTCTACTAAAGTAATATGTTCGGGATGAATAAAGATACTATTTCCTAAGAAATCAGAACCTATTCCAACAAATAGATCAGAACAAACATAACCAAAGAATATACTGAATAAAGCCAAGATTGTTAAAGGTATAATTACGCTTAGACTTGCCTCATGGCTATTTAAATAATCAGTTCGTTTGGCATTAGGATAAGTTAAAAATGTTAAAGAAATCAATCTAAAAGAATAAAAAGCGGTTAAACCTGCAGTTAGACTTCCTAAAACATAAGCATAATAACCTGAAAAGCCATACTGAGCATAACCTAATTCAATTATAAGATCTTTAGAATAGAAACCAGTTAACCAAGGTGTAGCTAATAAAGATAGACTACCTATTAACATAATAGTATAAGTAAAAGGTAAAAAATTAATTAAACCTCCTAATCGTCTAATATCTTGTTGATCTGCCATACTGTGTATTACTGATCCAGCTGATAAGAAAAGTAACGCTTTGAAGACACTAATTTATTTTAAATAATATCTATTTTAAGTTACCACTTCATTTAGAACGTGGCCTTTTAATAAATTTACATATAGTATTAGATATATATGGTTAATAAGACCTAGCCCTAGAAAGCTTTATCCTTTTTATTAAGAGAAACTTATAAGGTCTCACCTTAACTTTTATTATTTACATTAGTAGCCTTGTTGGTAATATAATTTTCAAGGTATTGAGCACATAGTTTTAAATCCAGGCTCTTATATTCTAATCCTTTTGTAGGAGTAGTAGTAGTAGTAGTAGTAGTAGTAGTAGTAGTAGTAGTAGTAGTAGTATCCGAGGCTTCATTTAAAACTTTCTTAATAATATTCAAATTAAGATCATCTTCAGGCACAGTAATTAAAGAAATAAATAAAGACTTACTTAGTAATATGTACTTATCCTCATTATTATTAATAATAATTCCACTATCCAACCAATTATTTCTAGAGATAGTTCCTAATTGTATTTTTTTATCGAGCTTATTTGACAATATGCGTGAACAATCTCTTTTACTTTCACAAATTGTACCTTCATAAGTATTAAGATCTATTAAAATAATAGAAGATTTAGCGTTAATAGCATAATTAGGATTTTTAGCTAAATAGTAATCACCTAATTCTGAAGAATATACACTCTCTTTATTAATATATGTAGCCATATTATCAGTTTTAACTTTTAGTTCCTTAGAGTTTAAGTTTAAAGAGAATTTAGGGTTCAAATGTTTAAATACTAAAGGAGCAGTAGGTTTTTTAGCTATGACTGTTTCTTTGTCTAGAGCATATATAAATATATTACCCTTCTCTAAAGAAGAAAGGTCTTTTGATAGTTTTAATTCCGGTCTACTTGCTTTTTTTGTCTTATAATATTCGATAGGACTCCCTTTAGGTATTATATTGTATTCTTGAACACTAACATTTAAACTTAATGATTTAGCAAGAACAAAACTCTCTCTATTTAAATGATACTTTAAACCTTGGAGACTTAAACCTAATAATGAAGATAAACCATTCATAGAATTAGATCCCGCTACTATATTATTAAACTCATCCTTAGCAATATATTTATGATAATTATATTTGTCCTTCGGCGACAGAGTTTTATCTTTTAGGAGATTATCTCTTAATACCACAGGACTAGATAATGAAGAACTATCCCAATTTAAAAAATTAAATACTACTTGATAGTTTTTATTTTTATTTCCATTAAGTTCTGGTTTATAATGATCAAAATAAGCTTGTTCTAGAACTCTAGGCATAAACTGAGTCAGTGCTATTAAAATTTGTATTTCTCCTTTAGAACAAATATAATTAGGATTAAGGGAAAAAAACAACTTATAAAAATTAGGTGTTATCACTAGTGGGCCCCAAGTAAAACTTTTAATACCTCCATTTTCTTGAGCAAATTTATGAAGATTTTCTTGAAGCCTATGATTATTAAAAGAGCTCATATGATCTTTTAACCTACGTTGAAAATTCATGGCTGAACCTAAAGCTATCTTGCCTGTGTCATGCCGAAAAAGATATAGACCTGCTTCATTAAAGTTATTCTTTAAACTGGGGCTTTTTTCATTATCTTCAGAAAAGAAAGGAGAATTTATATTATTTAAAGGTAATTTATATTCACACTGACTATATAATCTACCATCTGTTTCTTTACTTAGTACTAAGATAGGTAAATTATAATATTTTTTTATAAAACAGAATAATTTATTCCCATTGGAAATACCTTTATATTTAGCATCTGAGTTATAGGTACCCTCAAGCCCAAGAGAATTTATCATAAATTTTAAACTTTCTAAAGCTAATTGACCTTGTTTCGATAATATGATATTAGGTTTAATATCTTTGGTTGTTTGAAGTGTAATTAAAAAATGATTTAATACATTATGAGCTAAATTATTATTATTTCTAGTCTCACTATAATTTCTTCTCCTAATATGTAGTGAATTTATAAGAGGATACGGGTACAGAGGGCTTTTTAATTTGCTAAAATTAAATAAAGTTAAGGTTCTACTTTTATATGCTTTACTACCACTATGCAAAATTATAAAATTTTTAGAAGGCATAATTAGTTCTGGACTAATATTAAATTTGAAGATTAAGAGCAGAGAACTAAAAAGGCTACGCCTAATATTTTTAAAGGATAATTTTCTATGTTTTCTAATACTAGGATCTGAGGATCTAAAAATAGAGACACTAAAATAAATTAGTAGACTATATCATATTAAGTTATTTAATGCGCTATAAATTTTAAATAATTTAATCAGATCGTATAGTCGTTGAAGAAAAAATTTCTTGCTGGTTCTTTAATTATTAATGAGCATTTTTCTATAGATAAGGTAACCTAGAAAATGTTTTAAAGACTAGAATAATCTATTTTTAAAGATTATACTGCGCTCTATAATAAATAATAAAATTTTTACTTTGTAAGCCCTAAGTTATATTTTCATAGTGAGGTCATATTAATTGGAGCCAATCTTTTAAAGCTTTTTATAAAATTATAAGAATATTAAGTAGTACTCCAAATGTTCTTTTAAAGTATTTATTATTTATATTAAAATTCCAGCCATATAGATCTGTTTTCTTTTAATAATTAGTCCAACAAAAAATTATTATTCATGGGAAGAGAATAATTATTAATAGTTATTCAAATAATTGGAATAAAGATAAAAGGCTCTCTATCTCAATATTAGTTCTTTAATATTATTTAAACTAAGTATCTTCAAAAGAAGAAAGCATGGTTAATCACATGGAATAAACTTACATCATATTTACTTAATCCTACAGCTAATACCATATAACCTAACTGAGATATAGTACTGAATGCAATAATTCTTTTTATATCATTTTGAACTAAACCACATAATGCTGCTACAAAAGCAGTAGTTGAACCTATAAGTGTAATAACTAATAAGGCAGTAGGACTGTATTCTAGGATAGGACTTGATCTAACTAAAAGATATAATCCGGCAGTAACTAGAGTGGCAGCATGAATTAAAGCTGACACAGGTGTAGGCAAGAATATTATATAACTATACCCTTATAAATGTAAAGATAAGTATATATAACATTTCGGGACTTTATCTTCATTTTAAATAAATGGTTAACGTAAAGTCTCTGAGAAATCATTTTTATTTTTTTTAATAAGTTTTCTGCTGATTACTTCTTCATACTTAAAATTTTTACTTTTAAAGTATTCAAGTATTTAAGTGTTTCAGACATATAGTTAACTATTTTATGTTAAGCTTCCTAAAGAAATTTCTTAACATAAGGAAGGCCCTTCCTTATTAAATTATTTTAAGCCTAAGGCAATCATAGTCAATATTTAACTTATAGTACATAGAAGGAATGAAATAAGGTTCTACTAGAGTTATTAATTTAGTAATATTTTCTGAGTTACTACTAAACCTAATCCTCCAGCAAACTTCCTTATTAGCCTTGATTCTACGTCTCTTAGTAGCTAATAAATCAAAATTGTCTTTTAGTGTTTTAATTAAAAGTTCAACTTCTATCTCTGTAAAATTGTCTGTACATATAACAACTGTTTTATCAGCAGTATTCCAATAACTATCTCCCATTAACCAATGAGCTAAACCTCTCGAAGTTAGTAGTTTACTTATATTTAAAGGAACTATCTTAGTAAATTTTTTTGTTTCTTCATTTAGAATGTACCATTGTTTATGGATTTCTGAGAAAGAAACTAAGGATTTGCTAGAAAAGGAGTACTGACTAGGAGTCTTACCAGTGTTAGGATTAGGCCAAGGTCTAATAGGAGTCTCTGTACAGATAGAAGAGTAAATTTCTTTCCATAAATAAAAAACATGGTCATAAGACTTTAGAGTTATAGCAAAATGGCAATTACCTTTAATATTTCCTTTTTGGTCCTTAGTGTCCCTCTTAAATGTCCGTCTCCTAATAGTTCTCCTATTAAAACTTCTTTAGTAATTTCAGGTAAAGGTACAAAAGGATTAATTATTTTTATAAATCTACCTTTACTATCTCTTTCTATTCGTGTGGCGCATTGAACTTATATAAATAATACAATTACTAAAATTAAATTCATTAATTTGGCACCACATTTCGGATAGTTCTATAAAATTTATTTCTAGAATAGCCCAATCGTAACTAGTGATTAAATAATAAAAAACTGTATAGATAAATAATTTTAATAGGGAATACAACAGATTTATTTTACCTTCCATTGATCCTGGTAACCAACTGTGTAATGGTATTTGAGCTGATTTAGCCATAGCCCCAGTTAGTAATAATAATCCAATTATAGTTATAGCTGTTTCATTCATGAAAGGAGCTAAATTAAATATAGTAGCAAAATCTAAAGAGCCAAATAAAGCAAAGATTGCAAAAAATCCGATACTTAGTCCCATGTCTCCTACTCTATTCATAGTGAAAGCCAAGATAGATGCTTTATTAGCTTGTAATCTAGTCCACCAGAAGTTGATTAAAAGATAAGAAGCTACTCCAATCAAATCTTAAAAATAAAGAAATTTTAAAAAATTTAACAACTTAATCTAGAAGGAAGGTTACCTCAACTCCTTATCATCACAGAACTGGCTGGACCTTGGTATTTATAAAGCTAGAAGAAACTAACTATAAATAAATTTTCAATGTTTCCTAGGAGAAAATTATGCCTGGGGTGTTGGAGTTGGAAAAATTAAGAATTAAAAAAATTAAAATAGCCTTTTCTTTATTTTCCTGTACATTGACTACCTATCAGGATTTAAGTCAAGCCTTGGAAATTGTTAATAGTAAATTTAAAAATAATTAACTAAAAACAGTTTAGATTTTGACTGTGCATTAAGCACCATTTCAGGTACCCATTATTGTACCAGTCGATCGCGAATTGGGAATGAATCCGACGAATCTATAAATAAGGCTAATTTGTTTGATCGTTTTCAATAATGTCGCAAAAAAATATTTTTAAAAAGTATTACTTTTAAGCCTTTACCCTTGCCTGTTTTTCTTTACCGTAGGTTACACATATAACCGTTGCCCCTTATAAGTGACATAGGCCAAGGCCTGGAGCGCTACTAATCATGTCAGGCTAGGGTGCGAGTCATTTATACCTATATCACTTTAAAAGATTAAAAATAGGTAAGCAATGACAAAGTAACTAATTTAAAGATCTTTATTCTCCATTCCCGATTTAAAAAGATCTACATTTTTTTACTATGGTATTATCTATACTTAATATTGTATTGTTAAGTACAGATGTTATTTTAATAATCTCCTAACTTATAGTGTAAAGAGGGTAACATTAAAGATTTAACTAGCTTAGAAAAATCTGGCATAGATTCAACCCAAATGTAAATAACGTAACCTTTATTCACCCCTCCTGAATGAATGCTAGTCCTTATATTAAATTTACTATGTAAAATATCACATAGAAATTTAAGTTCATCAAGACTAAAACAATTTGTGGCAAATTTAGCACTTTTACCAAATTTAGAACCATCATCTGAAAACCAAATAGCTAAAGAGAGAGGAGTTAAATATTCTTCTAAATTAGTAGGAATTACTTTTACATACTTAGTAGAAAAAATATCAGTATTATGCGTTGTATTTTCAGTATACTGTTTGATTGATACTTTGTTTGAATCAGGGTTTTGATTACCTGTAAGAATAGCTTCTGAACTAATAGGAGAAATAACTTCTTTATAGAACATATCATGAAGCCAATTTAAACTAGAAAATGTATAAGAATTCATACTATAATGAAAAAAAACTCCAGTATCTTTTATCCTTTTAGTTAGTTTAGGAGATTCAGGACTACAATAACCCCTAGATGAAAAATAGGAATGAAACCACATTAAATATTCTACATTTTTACTTGATTGTTCGAACTTTATTCTAGTTCCTTTTCCGGTTTTTCTTTTTTCTAAATGAGTATCGCCTAAAATAGCCCCAATAAGGATACTAATTATATCTATATCATGGGGGCCAATACGTTTAGTAGAAGGTATTTTACTGTTAGTATAAAATTTTCTATTAAGAGAATTTAAGTTATTGGTTTTATTATTTATGTCTAAATGAGCGCTACAAACTGAAAAACCGGCCAAAAAGGAAGAGGGAGTAGCACTATAAATTATATTCGTCATATCTAATTGTGACGGGTGGCCCAGATTATTAAAATTAAACCATTTAAGGCATTGTGATATACCTTCCCACATTTTATCTTATAATTTAACAAATATTTTAAATACTAGTAAAGATAATAAATACATTATCTTCCTGGCCCTCTGTTATAGTACATAGAAGGGTGCAAATGCTTAAAAGTTATGTCTCCTAGGGCAAGTATACTTACTTGTGAATTAGGTATGACAATTATCCATTGATTTGGTCTTTTTAAAGACTTTCTACATTTTAAATTAAAATTTTGAGTTAGGGAACTCATTAATAGTTCTACTTCAGTTTCAGTGTAACTGTCTGTATTGAAATTTAGAGTTCCTCCACTACCTAATCCACCATCATCCATTATCCAAAAAGCTAATCCTACCTCAGTTAAAAGATCTTTTATATTATAAGGAACTATTTTTTCCTATCTAGATAAAATAATTCCCATAAGTAGTTAAAACAAGGTAGCATTCTAGTTTTAAATATCAAACTATTATAAGTTTTACCTGTTCGCTTATCTGGTTTTCTATTGGTAGTGTTAGGAGAACTTAAAGTATAAGCTTTAAATAAGTCATATAAAAAATAAAGATAATCAGAGGCGCCAGGGGCGGGTAATTATCCCTTGATCGAACCTTAACCTAATATTACTATTATTAGTAGCTTTTTCTAAAGACAAATCCCCTAAAGTTAAACCTATTAAAGCTTCTCTAAAATAATCATTTAATTCTAATGTATTATCAGAATTAGTTCTTTTTCTATTACTAGGATAAGTTTTTAAATTTGGTTTTGACTCATTAGAATTAGACGTAGGATTAGAAGTCTAGTATTTTTTAATTTTTTTTAATTGCCACATAAAAACACATTGGTCTAATTGCCTTTATCTAAATTTATAAAATATTAAATTAAGATATAAATTATAAGATAAATGGATTAAATCTTAGAATTTTAATAAATTCTTACTACGTATAATCTCTGAAGATCTTAAAAATTTTTGTCTTTAACACGTACACTTTAAGCTTATTTTTATTAATAGCTTAAGCGGTAAAGATTAAACCTTATTTATTTCTTGCTGGTTATAAAATAGTATAACTTTTTTACTTTATAGTTAAGACTATTAAAATTTATCTCATAAAAATAAGACGAAAGAGCTCGCCGTATAAATAGATTAAGTGGGCGAATGTAAATAAATTACTTAATCTATAAATATTAATTGAGCTAAACTTAATAAGATTACCGCTCACGCGCTTAAAGTAGTTAACTCTTTAATTAAGTTCTAGCAAATAGTAGTATTATGCTATTTCCTACTTATTATAAAATATCTCCCGTGTCCAATAATAAATTAGAGCATTAGGCCGGTTTGACCTACGAAAAGTACAAAATAGTTAGCTCCAGATACTAAAAGTAACATAAAGAAAGTGAATAAGGATAAGTAAGAGAAGAATCTTTGGTTGTGCATGGCCATCAAATTTATCATGCAATTAAATATTAGTAAAGTCTCTACCTGTGTTCATCCCAGATTTAATTTCTCGAATTAAATTTAGTCCTGGCAGTGTAAGATGGGAACCCTCATTCATTAGTCTAGCAAATTTACACCAATCAAGATAATCAAACAGTTTTACGCCAAGTAAAGGATATTTTTCAAAAAAAGGAATAATTATATCAGTTATATCCGAAAATTGAAATATTGTTAAAACAACTGCAGACTTTCCAGGATATTTGTATACTTTCCCTGAATCTAAATATTTAATTAAACACTCCCCCGCCCCGGGCGCCAAAATTTTATCTCTTTCCTGTTGGGATATTCTAAATCTTAATTGAATTCGAAATCCTATTTTATTTGTTGACTGCTGGGTAATTCTAACATCAAAATTTCCTTCATCTTAAAATTCATTAATAAAAATATTGAATAAAAACACTTAGGAAAGATTCTCGTCGTTATCAATGTTTTCCTCACTAACACGAATTTTATACATCATAGATGGAATAAAATAAGGTGAAACTAATTTTCTTAGTTCATTTAAAGATTTAGATTTTATATAAATTCTAAATTTATTCGAATTTCGTTTCATAGGATTACAATCAATATTGAATTTTTCTTTTAAAACAGATACAAGTAATAATACTTCTTGTTCTGAATAAGATTCTGTACAAATACTAAGTCCAGAGCTATGTTTATAAGAATCATCCATTAACCAATAAGCTAAAGATCTTGCAGTTAAAAGTTCCCCTATGTTTAAAGGAATTCTTTTCACTCCATTTACATAAAATAACTCATGATAATAATTAAAACAAGGTAAAGAATAAGTATAAAAAGTTACCCTAGAGTAAATTTTACCTGTTCTAAAATCAGGTTTACGTTGACTATATTTAGGGCCTAAACTACAATAATCTTTAAATAAATCATATAAATGTAATATATATGCTTCATGTATTAAACCTTGCTCAAACATTAATAAAGCATTTCTACTAGGTTTACGTATATATAAATCCCCTAAACTTAAACCTATTATAATTTCATGTAGATCTGGAGATACAGAATAAGAATTTTTTTGAACATTAGTTAATAAAGAACTATAAGATCTAACAAATAAACCAGCACCAATGGAATTGTAAGGATTTATATGAGAGGAAGAATTAACATAAGATAAATTAGAATTTAGATGAGATGAATTAAGATTAACAGGAGATGAATAGTTAAAGGTAGAAAATTTGTTGACATTATAATTTAATTGTTTAGAAGGGATTTTGATTCGATAGTTTCTTTCGAAACCCATTAGAGTACACCTTAAGTGCATAGGATTGTATTTTTCTATGCACCAACTACCGTCTACTCGTTGCTCTTTTACAGACTCCTTTATGAAATCTGACTTAGATCCGCGATAGCCCATTTTCTTTTCATCTATCTCCTGGCTTGTTACCTTACCCAGGTAATTAGTCTGGCCACTTATAGCCTTTCGACTATAGCTTGGTACCAGAAGCTTTAGGGGTTCCCCGGAGTTTGATAGTTTACACCCAAAAAATGTTGTCCCAGAACATTTAGCAGGATCTTCTCCCATGTAGTTAACTGAAAAAAGGTGAATTAAAGTAGAAATATATAATACTGGAATAAACATGGAAACTGTTAAGGAATCAAATAAAAATTCCCATGCGACAGACATGTTTTCAGAATCTATCCAATTACCTAATTTAATTGAGACAGGACTACCACTGATTCCAACCTCATAAAATGCAAAACTAGCTAAAATTGAAGCTAAGACTAAGCAAGAAATTGTTATTATATGAGAACCAGTAACTCCCACTTTTCTTCCCATTAATCCAGAAAGAATAGAACCTAATAGAGGTAAAATTAATATTGTTAAATACATTATGTTCTAAGAGAGATACTTCCTCTTAATCTATAGTAAGCTACTAGGATACTTAAACCTATAACAGATTCAGCTCCTGCAATTGCAATTATGTATATTCCAAATGTTTGACCAATATTATCATCAAATCCGAAGCTTGAAACAATAATTAAAAGAGTTACAGCCAGAAGCATTATTTCTATAGAAATTATTAGTAATAGTAAATTTTTTCTATTTAAAATAAAACCAAGGATACCAATTAAAAATAAAAACAATGATAAATTCATACACTTGAATTAATTCCTTAGGGAACATTTAATGAGATAAAATTATAAAGTAAAGAAAGCGATAATTCTTTATATTTATAGTTCTATATGTAACGGTGGAATAAGAAGGTAAGGGTAATTAGCCCTGTACGCTTTTATTTTTTAAATTTATAATTATTCAGATTACCTATTTAAACTAAGATACATTCAAATACTAAATAATATCTAATGATTATAAAAGTTTTTCTATATTTATAGTGTTAAAAAAAAAAAGAATTATTTTATTATAAAACATCAATATTGGAGCTATTTAAAAAAGTAGAAAGTAAACTACACTTAAAGTTATTATTATTAAGAGTTTATATGGTACTATATGTGTTATTAAAAGTAAATGGGGTGTTCGACCAGGAATTTTACTTAATTATAGGCATTGATACGAAAGAACATAATAAAAAGCAATAAAAAAATAACATTTACGAAAAAGATAATAGGCATAGAAGAATTAGTCTTAAAATTAGTGTCCTAATTAGACTTAGACTTAGAGCCTCAGGGGGTTAATTAAATTAAAAATATTTATAATTAAGAACTTAATTTAGTTATATACATTCTTACTACTTGTCCAAATGTAAAGACAGGTAAAATATATTTAGAAAAAATATAAATTAAAGCTAAAAGTGTAATAAATGAAAATGAGATTTGATTAACAAAAAAGAATGGTAATAATTGAGGCATTTTATTTAAAAATCTGGTAGGAAAGATATTTCTCCTTTTAATTTTGCTTTAAAATAATTAAATTCTTTTAAATTTAGAATCCCTACCTCCCTTCCTCATAACTTAAAAGGCTCAGGAGAATATGAGAATTTTTATGACGCACTACATACTTTTAAAATAATAACTAAACCTATAAAAATATAAAGACAAGGCAAATAGAAATAGATTTTATATTTTAGGCCAAGTCTGACAAAAATATTTTACTCTTGCGAGAGTCCTCCTAAAAGTAACACTAGTAATTATTTTTTAAGCTTAGTCTTCTGAGGATACTTAGAATTAATCATAAGTCAGTTCTAACTTTAATAGAGACATTACAAAATTAAAAAGCTGTCTCACCTTAATATTTATACCTCAGACTTATTTAAATTAAAAAAAAAGAGCTAGATCTCATCCAATAAGAAAAGTTTTTATAAGTAAAGGCATATTGTTAAAATGAATTAAATATTAGTCTTAGTAAAATTTTTAATTAAGTTAACCAGGCTTTTAAAGTCGAGAAAATTAATAAGTTGATAGATTATAAACTCTTTACTTTTTTTCTTTTACTTCAGATAGAAACCGGAAGGTATTATGAGTAAAATTCATTAATTTAAATAAAAAAAGAGTAAGATAAATTTAAATAAGGTTCATTATATTTACTATCTTAATCTATAGCATACTAGAATCATAACCATTACTCAAAAAAATAAGGTTAGCCAATCTTAATTAATAATTAAATCTTTTCAAAGTTTATATTACTACTAAAAAAAATTTTTTTAAGAAACTGAATTTAATTTATTGAAGAAAAATTTCTAAAATAAGTATTAGATTCTTATAATAACCCTTTTTTGAGAATGATAAATTAATTACATTAAGGAATTTATATTTGACCTAAAAATATGCTTTAAATCGTCTAGTGAGTATTTTTTGAATGAGACATTTGGAGAATAAAAAATAGTACTATTTACGATGAGCTAAAATTAGTTTCCACTCCAGTAGTAAACGGCTATGAATAAGAATAGCCATACTACGTCTACAAAATGCCAGTATAGGATAGCTGCTTCAAATCCTTGGTGATGTGAATCTGTTAAATGATAATTTATCATTCTTATGAAACCTACTAAAATGAAGAGAGTTCCTACTATTACGTGAAGCCCATGTAGACCTGTGGAGCAGAAGAATGCACTACCATAAACACTATCTGCTATAGTAAAGCCTGCTTCTAAATATTCATAGTATTGTAATCCTGTGAAAAGAATTGCAAATACGATAGTTAAAAAAGTACCTAAAATAGCTCCTCTTCTATCTCCTTGTATTAAAGCATGGTGTCCATAAGTGATGAAAGCCAATATATTTTTATCTAAATATTAAAAATAACGTGAGATATCCCAAAGTGAGAAATACTTTTTATCTCCTTTAAATTCTTTTTTTTATAATTAAATTTATTTAACAATTAAAGTTAAAATTCCTTAAAAAAATTTAGATAGAAATACTCCGATTGTACATTAAGCATTTCAATTTACTAATGAGTAATAGAAATACCCACCAAAGTTCCAATCTGTAGCAGTTTTTATAACTGACGGTCTTAAAATATTTTTTTAACCGTTATCTTCAGTGTCGCCCTATATTTTTAAGTCTAAGTTATTTTATTTAACCTTAAACTTAAAAGGTACCTCAATTAGGTAAAGTTAGGACTATAGGTTAGATTATTCTAATTAACTAGAATTTTTTTGTGAGAAAACAATAAGACATCATTATTAAATTTTTAACTTTTAAATATTTTACATCAAAATGTTTTATAAGAGGTTCAAAATTTAATAAACGCTGAAGCCTTCTATCTAATAAATAATAATTAAATATAAATTGTGGTACGATAACCAGATGGATATACTAAGAATTAGATTTCTAATTATAAGCTTATTAATAAAGCTTTATACTATTATTGTAAAATATCCTCCACCTGTTCCTATAAATCTGCATCTAAAGGCCTAATTTATATAGCATAGAATTAAGCATAAAAGGTCTAACGATCTCAATTAAATCAGGCAATGATTTTTTACTAATATAGATAACATGGGTGTTTTCAATTTTGCCTGAATGCAAACTAGTTTTTAACCCATATTTGTTTGTAAGTAATTCAGATAAAAAGGATACTTCCTTATAAGTAAAAGAATGTGTTGAGATCCTTAATCCTCTATCTCTTATATAATTACCATCATCCATTATCCAGTGAGCTAAACCCTGAGGCGTAAGATAATCACCTATAAATTCTGGTACTCTTTTTATATTATTTAAATAAAAAGAATCATGAATCCAATTGAAACTTGAATAAGTATAAGTATTAAATCTAATTATTCCTCTAGTAGTCTTATCACTGGGTGCCGGGATAATATTACCGTCGGAATAATTATAATTTTTTATAGTTCGAGTCCTAGCTTCTGGTATACTAAGAGAACAATAACCTAATTTAGAAATTATTTTATGTAAGTACAAAGCATATTCCATATTAACAGTCCCATAGTAAAATCTAAATACTGTACCATTTCCTCTAGGGTCTTTAGAGGCATGACCATCTCCTAATAAACTACAGATCAGTATAGATAAAATATCAAAATTATGAGGTCCTATTCTTTTTATAGAAGGTGTACGAGGCAGATTAAAAGGTAGTAAAGTTATACTAGCTAAATGAATATAGTCTAAATCCCATGTTAGGCATATTTTACCTGAAGATAGCAATAAAATAGTATTTAATAGAGGTATTGCAAAAGGATCTAATGCTTCAATTCCAAAAGGAGGCCAACTACTTCCTATTTCTATAGTAGGAGCCAAGCTTGAATGGAAGAATGCCCAGAAAATTGATAAGAAAGCAAATATTTCGGATACGATAAATAAAGCCACACCAATAGTTAAACCTTTTTGTACTTGACTTGTGTGGTTACCCATGTATGTACCCTCAATTATTACATCTCTAAACCATAATATCATTCCTGAAAGAGTTAAGATAAACCCTAAGCTTAATAGATAGCCTCCATTTGTAAAACCGTGAAAAGACATCACTGCTCCTAATGCCATCGTTAATAATGCAAAACTAGTCAATAATGGCCAAGGACTAGGATCGACTAAATGAAAGGGGAATGCTTGAAATTGATTTCTATTTGTCATCATTATTTAGTATTGTAAAAACACCAATGTATTAATTATTGATTATCATTTTAATAATAGCGCTAAGATAATTATTTTTTTAATTAATGCCATTCTTAGTGAGGCTAAGCTTTTTATTTAGAATAAAATAATTAATAAATTCCTAATAAGAATATCTTGGTTGCTTAATTGAAAATTAAAAGTTAATTCACAGGTGACGAGACATTAACCCTATTTAAAAAAATTTCGTATAGCTGACTTGCCAAACTTAAATTTAAAACTTAATAATTAAATTTTTTTATTAATAAATAGTTTTATAATAGAAGGCACATGAAAAAGGAGAAATAAAGATGGTACCATATGATTAAGATTTCCTTTTTAATTTAAAAAAAAAGCTAATCTTAATTTTAATTTAGAAGCACAGTACTTAATAAAGATATTTTTCGTAAGTTCTTTAAGGAAATAAGAAAGCCACTGCTAATTATATAACAAATCTTAAGCACACTAGATATGAAAAGATTATCTTCTCAAAATATGTTCATTATAAGCACACTACTGCTACTTCTATAATACATTAAATTTCTCCTAGGAGGAAATTGATTTAGTGTTAGTCTTAGTGTTAGTCTTAGTGTTAGTCTTAGTGTTAGTGTTAGAGAACACAAGGAAAATATAAAAATTAGAAAATTTTAATTTAGATTAAAATGCATTCCTATTTCCAAAGAAAACTAAAAATTAAGTAGAGAATAACATTACAGAAGTAGATAAGTGCAGACCTTCTAAAATGATGTTTGGGAATATACCTAAAATAACTGTAGGTAAAAATAGACAGAATAATAATGCAAATTCTCGTCTATCAATATCTTTTAGAGGTAATAGAAATTGAGAATATGAACCATAAGATATTCTATTATATAAAAATATTGAATAACAAGCACTAAGTACAATACCTGTGGCACCTAATGTTGCTACTATAGGATTTCTAAACCAAATTCCAGTTAAAGATAATACTTCACCAGACCAATTTAATGATAATGGAACACCTGCATTAAATAAAGTAAAGAATAGGAAGAAGATAGTGAATACAGGCATATAATTAGCTAAACCTTTATGATACAATATCACTCTAGAGTGAGTACGAGAATAAATAATACCCCCACAGATTATAAATAGTGCTGGTGATACTATACCATGAGCTAATCCTAATAATATTCCACCTTCTATCCCTTGAATTGTATTAGAAAATAGTCCTAATAAAACTACTGCCATATGAGCTACACTACTATAAGCAATTACTGCTTTAGTATCATTCTGTCTAATTGTAGAAAGACTAGCATAAACTAGAGAAACTATAGCAAGGGTCTGCACTAAAGGCATAAAGTAATTTGTAGCATCTGGAAAGAATTGAATTAAAACTCGAAGGTATCCGAACGTCGCTAATTTTAGAATAGTACCTGCTAAAATTATACTTCCAGCTAAAGGAGCTTCTACGTGTGCTTTTATTAGCCAAGTATTTAAAGGCCAAATAGGAGTTTTTATAGCAAAAGCTAAGAAAAAGGCTCAGGGTTCAGCCTTCAACCATCTCAGGTTACAGTTGGCTTATCTTCTCAGCATAATTTATAACTTTTTATAATATATGCTTATTTAGATTTTCATCTAAAATCCGTCACCGGCGAACTGGACCATTCCTTCTAATATCATATTAAATCCTCCTAGCCTTCACCTATTATACCCATCCTGTACTCTGCACCCTAGATGATGGGTGAAAGATGAGAGAGATAGGGTGCGAGATGAGAGGGGAATATTAACTTAGATACCATGTGGCGTCTGGCCTCTACACTTTTACAATAACAGTTTCCCAGTTATTGACTTAGCTCGACGATAGTCTTAAATTTATTCATTTTTTTAAATTTAAGATGTCCCTCGAATTTGCCACCTCAGACATTAATCAAGATACAGAATAAATCTGTACATTATTAGTAAATTAAGAATCTTGCTTACGCGTCAGAAATATCTAATTTGTACAACATGGATTTAAAAAAATAAGGTCTAATTTTAGGAATTAATTTTTTCATAGAGGCAGTATGTATGTATATTGTAGGTTGATTTCTTTGCATATAGATACTGCATTTTAAATCAAACTTATGTATTAGCACCCCTATAATAAAAACAACTTCTTTTAAAGTAAAAGATTGTGTTTGTAAAATCAAACCTTTTTTCTCCCTAGTTCCATCGCCCATTATCCAATAAGCTAAGGCCTCATAAGTTAATAAATTATATAAATCTAAAGGTACAATTTTTTTATTATTAACATAAAAAATACTATGCCACTCCGTAAAACAAGGATAGACTCTAGTAGTCATTACAATCCCTTTAAACTTTTTACCTTTAAGGGTAGAACTAGTAATAGTAGGATATCTACTACAATAGTGACTTAGTTTATTAAAAACATAAAGAACAAATGTAGATTTGTCTATAGATTGTTTAAAAGCTAGAAGAGTATTTCCAGCCTTATTTTTAAATAACCAAGCATCAGATAAGACTAGACCTAAAATAATAGAATTTAAATTAGAGGGTATTTTTACCATATGCCTAACTATTGACGTATAAGGTGGATAATTTACAGTAGAGCTCAAATTAGATCCATAAATAACTATGTCCTTAGTTATATTGTCACTAGGTAAGTAATTTCTATTACTTCTAGGGAATTTTTCTAATAATGAATGATAATAATTTTTTACATTTTGATTAATTCTGCTGGTCATATTCCTCTTACTGAAGGAGGGTGACAACCATAACCATTTTTGACTCTCTAAACTAATTTCCGTTAAAGAAATTAGTTGGAAATCGGTACTTCCTAAATAATGATAAATAGTCAATATAGCTAAAAGCATAAATAAAGAACCAAATAGTGTATAAAGAAATAGTAAAAAAGCAGCTCTTATTCTAGAAGAACTAGCTCCCCAAGTTAGAATTATAATGAATAAAGGTATTAACACACTTTCAAAGAATATATAAAAAAGTAATAAATCTAACACCACAAAAACCGCTATCTGTAGTGTTTCTAAGATTAAAAAAGATATAAGGAAGTATTTGATTTTTTCTGTTATATCTGTCCAATTAGACAATAAACAAATTGGAGTAATAAAAGTAGTCAATAATACAAAATATAAAGAAGTACCATCAACTCCCACATTTAAATGACAGAAACTTAATTCTTTAAATTCATATACAAATTGGTAATCAGTAGAATTATAATCAAATTCTATCCATAATAGAACAGAAATAAATAAATTAAGTAGGCTTGTAGCTAAAGCAATTTGTTTCATTCTGCTAATATTAGAAGGTGAATTTTCTCTGAATGGTAATAAGCAAAAACTACCTATTAAAGGTATCACTAGTAGTAAGGTTATCATATTTATTATCATTCTGTCTTAAAGTAAACAGTATTCCTAAAAAAATTTTATTTTTATTAAAATTTATAATTAATCATAAAAAAAAGAATTAGTCAATTTTACCCATATTCTTTTTTTTTTTTACATTAGCAGTTCCAGTACTCATTTATTTAGCATAAGGGGTTCTACTTTCTTAGCGCAAATAATTTTATTATTAAAGCTAGCTTCTACTTCAATAAATTAGTATATGGAAAGACCAGGTATGATTGTAAGACAAGGTTAATAATAAACTTAACCGATAGGCCTTCAATTTGAAGGCCTAGTTTTATTTTAGTATAACACGAAGAACAGATAACATCTCAGACTAATTAATTAGTTAGTAGAAATTAGTATGCTGTTAATTTTTTTAATAAATTAAAACCCCTTCAGGTAAATATAAGATTATGGCGCCCAGGGCGAGCCAAATTAACATAAAGTTTAATCATTAAATCTACCTAACATGATTAAAATAAAAAATTTTTTAATTCAGAAGGGTAGATACTGTAATAGAAATATAAATAGAGTTTAAATTTATCTGGGCTAACTTAAACCAGACCTAAATTTTAAGTAATCATTAGAGTCCTAACCATAATATTATGGATTAGTTCTAGCCATTTAAATTTTATTAAGTAAGAGTTAAATGTTAATAGGTTATATTTTAATTATAAAACTAAAAGAGATTATACACTGTATTATTAAGTTCAAATTAATAATCTTTGAAAAGAAAATATAAAAAAATATTAAAGAAAATAGCTCTTCTGGGGGCTGGGGGCTGGGGGCTGGGGGCTGGGGGCTGGGGGCTGGGGGCAAAAGAAGTATAAAGTTAAAAAGAAAAGAATAGATAAATTAAAAAAAAATAGCTCTAATGATTGGCTACTAATATTAATAGAATTTATAAAAAATTTAGACTTGGGCTATTATCTCTTAAACTTGATATTATTAGTATGCCTACTTAGATTAAAATTTAGTATAATTCTATTGCAGTATCTAAGTATAAATAGTGGCAGTTTACCTATAATAAGAAGAAGAAGAATAAGAATAAGAATAAGAATAAGAATAAGAATAACTTTTAAGAATTAATTAAAATTATCCTCTCTAATCCTACTCCTACTTCTACTCCGAGTCCAAGACCAATTCCAATTCCAAGTCCTTCTCCTAATCCTAATCCTAATCCTTCTACTAATCCTAATCCTAATCCTAATCGTTCTTCTACTCGTTCTAAACTCCCGTGAGAATTAATTATAAGTAAAATAAGAGCTTGCTCGAGTAAGTTTTAATGATAAACCCAAGAACTCCTTTCAATTAGTTAAAATTAAACTAAAGAAACATTCGTCCTATACATCATTTTGCTTGAGGTGCCTATAAAATTTACCAAAGGTTTAAATAAAGATTTAAATATAAAGGGTAAGCCAGTAGCATGATGTATTAAATTATTTTAAAATTTATAGAATTTTCTTACTATTAATTATTTTTTTTGAAATTCTGTAGGTACTTCTACAAAACCATGGAATGGAGCTGGACTTAAGATAGCCCACTCTAAAGATTCTGCCACTTCAGTGCTTGCATTAGTATTAAGAACTGACACTGAGCTAAAGTAACCAGGCATGTGCCAAGGAGCATTATTAACTTCTTTACCGTTAATGAATAAGTCGTAAATAATATATCCAAATAGTACAGTAGCAACTACGGAAACTAATGAACCAAAACTAGATATGGCATTCCATTCTGCATAAGCATCTGGATAGTCGGGGATTCTTCTAGGCATACCTGCTAATCCTAAGAAGTGTTGAGGGAAGAAAGTTAAGTTAACCCCCACGAACAATACCCAGAAATGTATTTTACCTAAAGTTTCGTTATAAGTTTTACCTACGATTTTAGGTGCCCAGTAATAGAAACCTGCAAATAATGCAAATACAGCTCCCATTGATAATACATAGTGGAAGTGTGCTACTACATAGTATGTATCGTGTAGAGCAACATCTAAAGAAGCATTAGCTAATACTACTCCTGTTACAAATTAACTTAATAGTCTAAAAGTCTATGATAACTAAAAATATATCCACTATATGCTAATTTTAAATTAGCGTATTTTTTTATTTTTTCATGTCGTATACTTAATTCTTTCTCAGCTTCCATTATACCTGAATATTTTGCTAAAAATTTTTTATTTGAATCAAAAACAAAAATGGCTTGTTTTATTGAAGAGCATTTAATCATATCTTCTATTAGAGAGTCACAAGAGAGATAAGAAAATTTAGGTATTTCTGGTTCAATATTTAACAAGCTTTTTCTAATGTACCATTCACCTCTAAATAAAGTATTATTTTCTATGGCTTTATTTATAGAAGTAGAATTAGCTTTTATTTTATTAGCTAATGTTTTAACAGATGGAAATATAACTAATAATTCTTTTAGGCTACTATAAATAAAAATTTTACTTAAAGACTTACTATTTATAATTTTTTCTAAAGATTCGGAATCATGATTTCTCCCATAAAAAGGATTTAATTCCTTCTTTAATGCTTCAGATATCGCTTTTTTAGTATCTTCTGATACAATTCTATCTTTAGCTAATTTAGATAGTAATAGTTTAGTTTCTTCAGAGTGTTTATAATTTATTGAACTTCCTCCTTCTGTTAAAACATTGTAATATGGTTTTAAAATTGATATCCAGAAACTCTCTCTTTCATATAAGAGATTTGATTCAGTGTATTCAATTATAACAAGTGAAAATTTATCTGGACCATATTTAAATAAAGCTTTACTTATAGGCATATTAGAATTTTTTTTAGAAATTAAATAACTTTTATTAAGGTAATTTGACATGCGTTGAGATATATTTTTAGAACAGCCTACATAGCAATGACCGTTAACTAAGTTTATAAAATAATAAATACCTGTCATATTTTTATTCTTATGGTCTTTAACCAAAAGTCTATCCTTCTTAAAATTAGAATATATTTTTAAAGGAGTCTTATGAATAGAGAGCTCTTTTATTCTTATATCTAACCAATTTTGAGTTTGAGTTGGAGTAGGAGTAGGAGAAACATCTGGAGTGACAGGAATTATACTAAAAGCTAATATATTATTAAAATCTGCAACACTCGTAAATTGTTTTACTATTAACTATAGTTAACATTTTATTTATTATTAACTATTAAGTTAATTAGGACTTTATCTTACTTAAAATTTTTAAGCTTTCATGTAAAGCCTCTGAGGATTATTAAATAAAATCCTGCTGATTAGATAAAGATTAATATACAATCTTTCCAGCATATAATGAAATTTTTTGAGAACTAATTTTAATCCTCCAATTGTGAATAGAGCTAAGACCATTCTACAAATAAGTCTTAACTTTATAGTCTTTTTATTTATAATCCAGGTAAACTGTCCTTATTCTATCTCAATTAATTTCCACTTATTCTTATACAATTTATCAGAATTAATGTACTTTCGCATAGTAGCTTTGTCTACTTAACCATCTATATTCTTAATATATGCTGCAGCAAAATTTAAAGAAGAAAAAGCTTTTGAATATTCAATACCTTTATCCAGATGGGTTATTTTGATTTTTCTAGGCCTTAAAGAATTATTTGAAGCAAGGCTTATAGCTAAAGTAGAACTATCTATAGACGAGGCGTCATTCGCTAGCTTATATAAAGGAGTAAATGAAAATATATGATTATTAAATAACATTCCTTGACTTATGCGCTTATACAAAGTTTTATGATGCATAGTTAAACCATAAGATTTTTTTAGTCGTATTATACTAGGGTAAGTATTTACTAATATTCCTGAACTATCATAAACATAAACAGTAAAACCTTCTCGTTCAGAAATCCTATCTCTAAATTCTTGATCGTATACGCGAGTCTTAGACAATTTTACTAATTTAGATAAGAGTTCAGGACTTGGTTTAAAATTAGGTCGAGGGCCTTTCATTTTATTAATGGCTTCAGGATTATGTTTATAACCTCGACTAGATCTAGAAAATTTTAAGATATTATAATCAGGTTTCAATAAATCTAGCCAATATTGCTCCCTTAAGTTTAATAAATCTGGTTTACAATGTTCTAGTATAGCCACAGAAAAATTCTCATGACCATATTTTATTAAAGCAGGTCTTAACATACTATTCCCTCGATTTTTAGACATTAAATAACTTTTATGATAATACTTAGTCAATCTTCCTTTCTTGGAATCGCCTAAATCTAAAGCTTGCCCTACGTATATTTTTCCATTAAGACAATTATACCATAAATATATTCCACTCTTACCCTTATTATCATTCAAAATTTTTGAACGGTCAGCCTTTGCGTTTTCATATAATTTTTCACAAAGGCTTCTCCAATTTTCATTAGGTAAATTAGGATTGCCTATGCCTTCCTCAGCCCCACCCACTACTATTACTTTTGTTGAGGAGGAGGAGGAGGAGGAGGAGGAGGAGGAGGAGGAGGAGTCAGAATAATATTGGCAATTTAACAACTTAATATTCAATTTATTTGATTGTACCTTTAGCCTCTCTGCCTCTGCGAGTGTGTTATAGTAATGTGCACCTGTCTTGTATTTAAGTACTAATAATGATGAATAAATTATATAATAAGAATGAGATAAACTAAAAAAATCGTGGAAATACAGTTCAAAGTCAATAGCTAACCTTCCAATATTTTCCTGAAGACTAATTAAAGACAATAAGTTTAATTTATAGATTAAGGTATAAGTAAAACTCTTAATTATAAAGAGAGTTCCTACCTTATATAAAAAGACTATAAAAATTAAGACCTTTATTGATAGTACTTTAATACTAACTGGGAAACAATCATATCGAAAATATTTGTACGATCTGCGCGTAGATTCTCTGAAGTAAGATGTATAATCTTTTCTTACTTGCTGATTACTCATTTAGGCTATGCCTTATCTTCAATTTTTTTGTTTTGACTACGACTTAGTTTCTTAGACGTATAATCTACTGTAATTTTACCTAAGATAAAGTAAAATAAGGATTATTCAGGTTTTTTTTAGAACCCTTGGGGAACCGTCATAGCTCATTATATTTATAAACATATTGAAGCTTTAGAGTTTTCCAGCATATAGTACAGTTTTCAACTTTTAAATAAGATATTTATACTCTTATTTTAAGTGGGACTCTTTGCTCTTAAGAATCCAAGAGTAAATATTAATGGTGTAGTGAATTGGATAGATCCTCCATATAGTGTGGCTACCCAACTGAATATTTTAATTCCTGTAGGCACAGCGATTACCATTGTAGCCGCAGTGAAGTAAGCTCTCGTATCAACATCTAGACCTACTGAGTACATGTGGTGCAAAACTAATAAACAAATATTGTAAAGTTTATTAGTAATGGACTTTTTCTTTACCTTTAAAAATTAAAATTGTATTGCAGCTATAAAATGATTTAGAGTAATTTATCAGTATCCTTTTTTAAAAGTACCTCCGAATTAACTTTATTAATTAACTTCCCTAAAGCTATTATTTTGTTTAAACCTTCTACACTAAGATGATCTTTATTTAATAACATGGTTCTAATTTCGCACCATTTATCAAAAGATTCCTTTTTCTTAGTTTTTAAGGGAAATTTATGGAAATAATTAACTAAACCTAAAGTATTGGTAAAAGAAGTATTAGTATAAACAAATAAGCCAGGTCTGTTACTTTTTTTCTTAGAGACATTACCGAATTTGATAAAATCTTTAATTAGTAATAGAGTTTTTTCATCTCTTTGTGGTAAAGTAAACCGAATAATTACTCTAAAGCCTGTATTGGATTCTTTTCTTTTAAAAACGTGTAGGTTAAAACATCCCTCCGCATCGGTAAAGCCAGAAAACCAAGCATCGTAATAAGTAGGTATCCGGCTAGTAGTTTTAAGTTTAATATCATAACCTTTTAATTGCAGATGGTCTACCCACTTACCTAATTGATTTATTCGATGTTCTTGAACTAAGTTTCCATTCAATAAAAGGCATAGGAGATAAATACCTTCATTATCTTGCACCTTAAATCTATAACAATTAGATGATTTATCATAATTAACACTACCAAAGCCTAAAACTTGCTTTATTTCTTCTAATGGTTCGGCCTCTTTTTGAGTAATTGTCAGGATTAACCGACCCTCATTACTTGTATATATGTTTCCGTCTCCTTCTATAAAACCTATTAGCCAATATAACCAATTAGGATCAATATACTTATGAGCTGAATAAAACTTTTTAAAATTTAAAGGTACTTCACGTAAAGTCTCTGAGGCAAGGCTCTTATTATTTAAAATTGAGTTCTGGAAAAGTAGACTATGCAATATGAAAAATAGAGTTAACCCTTTGCCTGATATATTTTGCTTAATAATTTTAAGAATAAAAAATACAAGATAATTATTCTTTTATCATATAGTGAAGTTTATTACCTTATAATTACTTATAAGGAGAGCCAGTCTTTTTGTCTGCTCCATACAATAAATCCTAGGATCCCAATTGAGAACATGGCATAAACCATACCGATGTAACCAAATACTGGTTTACCAGAGAATGTTGAAACAACATGTGAAACTATACCAAATCCTGGTATAATTAGGATGTAAACTTCTGGGTGCTACATTTTAAAAATAAAATGTTTGGACCATATCTTTAGATTTAAACATTAATTATCTTCATAATTTAACCATTTTTTATAAAAGTATTGCCAACTTTTATACATTAAAGTATCAGGCATAGCTTTATGAGCACCAAGATCTTTTAATTCATAAAATTTAGGTATTAAAAAGAGTCTTTGTTTCTTAGCTGATCTAGAGGGATGTTTTTTAAAATATTCAATTAAATTAAGAATGTCTTCTCGTTTAGTTATATACCATTTAAATGATTGAGAACTACCTCTATCAATATAGATATTTCCCCCATAAAGTTCAATTAAAGGTTGTAATAATTCAGATGTTTTTTGAGATACAGAAATAGATAGTTGAGTATTACTCTTATTAATAGTAACTGTACCATCAGCATCGAAAAAACCAGATAACCAGCCATTGTTAAAAGTAAGTTTTTCAGGGAAAATTAAAACTATTTCATACTTATGGCAAATCTTATTTAATTGAACTAGTCTATGGGAATTTCTAATATGTCCATTAACATCATTTATTAATTTTAATAGACCAGATTTATGGTGTAATCTATATCTTAGTGCTTTAGCACCAGACCTTAATTTAATAGATCCTCCATAAACATTTTTAACTATCTGTAAAGCATGTTCATCTCTAATATCCATTGTAATTTCTAAACTAGCATAACCTTTTTTAGATAATAAAAAACTTCCATCTCCATCTATTAAACCAGCAAGCCATTGACTCCATTTTATATCTTCATTAGCAACAGTCTTATTATTTAAATCTAACAAACGTATGGCCTCTGAAGTTTCTACTAACGTGTTAAACGCTTTGGTTACTTGCGAATTCTTCATATTTATTAGAGTTTTTACTTTAGAGGTGCAAAAAATACAACTTACACTAATAGTATCTAATAAATTATTTATGAAATTCTCGCTTACAGTTTGTTGCATTAAATTATATTTAAAGGGCCACATTTGACCAAAGAACCAAAAAAGATGTTGATATAAGATAGGATCACCACCCCCAGCAGGGTCATAGAAACTAGTATTAAAGTTACGGTCAGTTAGTAACATTGTTATTGCCATTTGTCTTGCTTCACTTGAATACTTACCTGATAATAAGACCCCGAGCGTAGGATTCTTTATTCTTTCTTGGTAAGAATCATGTACTTACTATACTAATATCAATTAGTATAAAGATCCTGTCCATCCTCGGCGGTAGGTGAAGACTCTCATATTCTCATATGAGATGGGACTATCTCTTATTTTATCTAATTTGTAAAATTTCTGTAAATGATCCCAATTAAATAATTGACGTTTATCATTAATATTTGATTTAAATAAGTTGTTATTAATAGCAATTAAATTTTTTTCTTATAACGTTTGTCTGGGTTTGAATTATTAGATATTGAGATTAAAGATAAATTACAAAAGATAAATTCTGGCGTATAGTCTCTGAGGATCTCTATTTGATTAGGATCAAGGAGGTTTCCTGCCGATTGTCTTAAATCAAACAATAATAAATTGTGATCTAACAATTTCCAGCATATAGCCAAATTTAAAGCCGGCAGAATATGTTTTATTAAACTTTTCGTTTATCATCAGCAAACCTAAACAGTATTTTAACGTAAGGTGATATTCTAAAAAGAATTGATAGGTAATAAGACAAATTTCTTGATCCATTAACATTAATCCTGTGATGGGATATACATCATTAGAAAAGACGAAGGTATGAAAAGATTCATATCTAATTTCTTCTATACTAGAATTACCACTTATTCTTAAATTGTTTAGAATAATAAATTATTTCCTCTATACTCTAGTGTAACTTTATCTTAGTCGGAGTTTATAAGAAAAATGTGGTATTACGTAAGGTTCAATTAAGCTTTTAAAGTGTTCCCATGATTCTGCTTTAACATAGATAAGGTGTGATTTATGAGAGTTATTAGTACGAGTATGTATCGAGCAATTTAAGTCGAATTTAAATTTTAAAGCTTTAACTAATAATTCAACTTCTTCCAAACTGAAAGAATGCGTGTTAAAAATAAAACCAGATCGATCAGGATTTCCATCATCCATCGCCCAATAGGCTATACTTCTTGCAGTCAGTAATTCTTGAATGTTTGAAGGTACTAATTTTTTTTTATCTTTATAAAATAGTTCATGGAAAATATTAAATGCTTCATACGTTAAAGTATCGAAATAAATAGATTGATGTGTTTTTCCTTTTAATACTGCGTCCTTAATCTTTGGAGCCATATTACAATATTCTTGAAATAGAGTATAAAGATGTAAGATGTAATCTCCATGAATAAGACTTTGTTTAAAATGTAAACTAGTATTTTTATTTCTTCTACGGATGTAAAGATCACCTAAAGTTAATCCTATTATAATATCCTTTAATTCAGAAGGAATATCATCAAAGGTAATACTTTTAGGTTGCTTATTTAAAGTTAGATAAACTGGTTTAGTAAAATTTTTTGCTTTTGAGTAAATAAACCTACCGGCGAGAACAGGTAAAGCTAGAAGTAATAAAATAGCTGTTACAAAGATTGCCCAAACAAATAAAGGCAGTGTATGTAGAGTCATTCCTTGTGTACGCATATTTAAAGTTGTAGATATAAAATTAATAGCTCCTAATAAACTAGATACTCCAGCTAAGTGTAGACTAAATATAGCTAAATCTACTGAACCACCTGAGTGTGATTGTATTGAAGCTAAAGGAGGATAACAAATTTAAATGTTGGTAATCTCATATTAATTAACTCACCAGGCCTCCTCATAACCGGACAAGCAGGATACACATAAGACGGCAGAGCTAAGCTTGCTGGAGCATAGGAGCTCTGGTCCAGAATCTCCATGTCTAACAAGACACTTAATACTATCATTACACTCTCTAATTCTCACTAGAGTTCGGACTATTCCTTCATCTTATTTTTCAGCTTTAGTAGTAGTAGTAGTCATGTTTTATAAAGTATAAGATTTTAATTTCATATTTCTAACTTGATCTCTTATCTTTTCTAAAGCTTTATAATCTCCTTTGTGTTTTATATAACTTCGAGACCATATCCTATACTCAACAGACTTCATACCTTTCATAGTATTTTTGAAATATTTTATTATGTTTTCTATTGCTCTTGAATTAGTTGTAGCAATAGCATAAGTTCCTGATTTTGTTGTTTTTACTCCAGTACTAATACCTAAAATATATTTTATAGCAGTCAATACTATCTTATCTAATTTCTGGGTTATTTCAAAACCATGCACTATTCTCCTAGGAGTGTTAGTCTTACTTACTAAATAGAAACTTCCTTCTGCTTCAGTAAAACCTACTAACCAAGGCTTACTCATTACTAAAGAGGCTGATTTAAAATCAGATACTTCATTGTTAACAATAGACCAAATAGGAGATATATAATCTTCACTAGGCTTAGTTAAAACAATTTTTTTAATTAAAGTATCTTTTTCTAGTTTACTTAATGAACTGTCAGACAAAATCTTATGAGCTTCTTTAAATTTAATATAGTTGAATTGTTTTGTAGTAAGAAGAGGATATTTATCAAATATTGGAAAAATTACTGATTCTAGTGTAGCTAGATCTCGAATTCTGTAGTGAGCATGTTTTCCGCCTTTTTCTATGTATATACTTCCTACCTTCAATTGACTTTTTATAAAATGTAAGACTCTTAAATTATAAGTATTTTGACTTAACTTATAAGTTAAAGACCATTTATTGTTTTGACTTAGTATAGAAAAAGTACCATCCCCATCAGTAAAACCTACTAACCATTGATAAAATATTTCATTATTTTCTGAAAGTGTATGTTTATTAATATTTTTACTAAAGTGTCTTTTAAGATGCTCTACGTGTAGTCTCTGATGGATAAAATTTTGGTTATTATTTACCCAGGCGAATTGTCTCCATGTCAGTAACAATTTTTCTACCATTTTTATTTCAAGCAATAGAAACGATGAGCTGTTACTTCCGAGTAGAAGAGTTCCTCGCATCGAGTAGAGTTTATTAAAAATTATATTTCTATAATAGGACAGCTTATCCTTAACTGTCCATCCTGTCAAAAGTAAAATTTTTATATTAAATAATCCTTACCTCGCCCCGGGCGCGTGCAATATAAAAAGGATTAATTTTCCTCTCTTGACTTAAAGACTTGTTCTAAAAATTCCCAATTAAACTCAGTCCGTAGACTATTCATAGAAGATTTTAATTTAATTAATTCAGTAGTTCCCTCAATTGTACGATATCTTTTAGATTTAACTATTTCATGAGCTTTATACCAATTCAAATAATCCATATGCTTACTTGATAGCAAAGGAAGGCCCCTTTTGTAAAATAGTTTATTACTTCTAATCTAGAATTTAAAGATTTAGCTGTTACTAAATAACCCTTTTCAATATAAACAGATTTCCTTTTAGCATATATTCGATTTCGCTCAAAAGATGTAGCTTTAGTATTTAAAGCAGTAGCTATTGAAGTTAATATAGGTAAATAACTTTTTTCTTGGTCTTGATCTTTTAGGGTTTCTGAATTATCTGTAGACATATTTCTTTGATAGTCTTGTTTTTGAGAGATACGGAATGTTAATTGGATATTTTTAGCTATACTTTCATTTAAATTAAAAGTGATCAAAAAATTAGAATCACAATCAGAAAAACCTGCCAACCAACTATTAGTAAAAAGATCTGAGTTATCGTGACCTTTCAATTCAAGTAAATCAAATTTACCGTTGTTATTTAACCATGTTATTAATCGATGTAATGCTTCTATTTTAGGAGTTCTAAACTTTCCATTAACCATTACTGCAAAATTGTATAAAGCTGATAGACTATAGATAGATAAGACATAATAGTTACCTTTGGCCTTATTAACAGTACCTTTTAGAAACGTAGCTAATGCATTAGCTAAAGGTAAATCTTTATCTACAAAGACTATTGTTACAGAAGGATATAATAACTTATTTTTGTCTGATCTTAAAGAGTTAGGTACTTTTATACTACCATCACCTTCTATTAGAGGCAGACCAGCTATATAGTGATATAAAGAATCATCCTAAATATTTAAATCTTTAAATTGTGTTAAGGAAGCCTGCTGATTATCTAAAGTGATATTTAAATTATCTGTGGCACATTTTAAATTACTAAGGGCATTAGATAAACTTAAACTGTCGAATTTTATATTTCTTAGATTAAAATCTTCTAGTCGCCGGAGGAGTAATTTTGAGGTTAATTTGAAAAACAGGCAAGTCCAAATTGACGTTACCAATAATATTGTCAAGTAAAAATTTTATTATACGCTTAAGGGAAAAGAAGTCTTTCTTTAAAATTATAAGATATAAAAATTTTACTTTGGTACTGTATCTTAAATATTAAGAGATCTTAATATTTTATCACGTACAGTCTCTGAGACTTTATAAGTCTGCTAGTTGCTAATTAATACTAAGTTTTTACTTAAATTTAAGTTCTTAGTGTACCTTAACTTTCTAGCATATAGTGATATATTAGCTAGCACAAAATTTTACCAGCTCCGTTTTCAACCAATGAGCTCAATAATAATAAGATCAATGAAGGAGGTAGTAACCAGAAAGAGATATTATTTAGTCTAGGGAATCGAGTTTACATAAGTAGTTTCCTACTTAACTGGACTATGTCTTTATCCAAAATCTTATCTATTTTAACATTAGCTCTAACTCTAAATTTTACTTATTAATGAGGCCGCCTAAGTAATTTAGGTATCATTATAAATTAAAAAACAAGATTACTAATCGAAAAAACACAGAAAGTTGGTACTTAGCGTAAAGTCTCTGAAGATTAATTAAATTAGGAAAAATAAATCTTGCATAATACCCCCATTGTATATAAAATTTTTAACACTATAAACTGCTAGTTATGATTCATTCATTCCATTCCATACTGTTCTATTCATTTCCTGAAAGTAAGTGTATTTTATATCTGTTATTTTCGTTAATAGCGCGAGGGTTTCCATGCATACAGCTGAGTGATAATATACTCAATTACTAAAGTATACGGCATTCCACATTTAAAAATCTAAATGATCCCAATTGAAATAAGTTCTTTTATCATTCATATTATTTTTATGAGATAAAATTGTTTCCCTTCCTTGATCTGTCATATGAGCTTTTTTAAAAATAATGTTAAAAGAATCTACCCAATCTAAAAAGTCTAAATACTTACTACTCAATAAAGAATATTTATTTAAGTAAGTAATCAATATCTTAATAGATTTTTGATTTTCTACTCTTACGATATAGTAAGAATTTTTATTATCTGATCTATTTCTAGTAGCTAACTTTACGTTTAAAAATAAACAGATCTGATTTAAGATAGGTTCGTAACTTTCTAGTGTTTTAGGGTAAATCATCCGTTGTTCTAAACTAAATTTACAAATGATTTGTTTTAAAGAATGTCTAATATAAAATCCGCCATCAGCTTCAATAAATCCGGCTAACCAACTATTTTGATGTAATGGTGATTCATCTACAGGTAATTTAGGTATATCCATAAAATGTTTGTTATTAAGCCAATCAATTAATTTATGTAATTGATCTATTTTAGGTGTTCTAATTTTACCATTTATAAGATTTACAATTCTAATTATGGTTTTCTTTTCAGAGAATCTTAATTCTATACTATTGCTTTTTCTTTTTGCAATAAAACCCTTACCTAAAAAATTTAAGAGCTTTACCGCTAAAGGTTGATCTTTTATATTAAAAACTATTCCTAGTATAACCCTATTCTCCTTAGTTATAGAGATGTAACCATCCCCTTCTATTAAACCAGCTAAATAAAACCCTAGGTCTGGATCTTTTTCATTATTTTTACCTTTATTTTGACGTATCAAGGCAAGAGAAGAATTGTATCGTTTGGATAAAAGACTAAATTTTGGTTTAGATATAGATTTAAAGCTAGTTGTATTTTTATTTGCCATCAATTTTGTTATCATGATCCCATTTAAAGATCATTTCTCAATATCTCTATTGAGTTCAGACTATGTCATCAGTTGTCAACCCTTCATAGGAGCAAATGTTGGGCACTCATGTCCGGATTATTGTTAATGCTACTCACCGGTTAGTCGTTGAACTTTCTTAAACCTGATTCATACTTTATGAATGCATTGATCTAAGCTTAGCTGCAAGTTATCTTTATTATAAACCAGAACCCGGATGGTGAAAATCTGGGTAGGACTTTTTAACTAGTTATAAACTGTTACATTAAGATTTCCTTGCATTTCACCCAATTTTAATCTATATCTCACAATATAGATGGACAATGTCTGTATAATCTGTATTTTAATAATGATACTCTAACTTCTAATAATTTGATAGTTTATCTAGATGATCCCAATTATAGTATGTTCGTTTGCTATTCATTCCAGCTTTAATAGTTTTTATTTTTTCACGTCCCTCCTTACTAAGATGTTTTCGAGATAGCATCATGTCGACACATTTTTTAAAATCTAAATAATTGAGTAACTTTCTACTATATAGAGGGTATCTATCTAGGTACTTAATTAATGCTGCTAGTTTAGCAGGACTAGTGACTGCTATAGAATAATACTCTTTTCCTTCATTATGTTTAGAAGTTTTAAGTTTTACTTCTAGAGCAAGAGCAATAGATTCTAAAACTGAATCATAAGATAAGCCAGTATCAGGATCTATTTGCCGTTGTTCTATTCGGAAACGAGACTCAACACGATTTTTACCTGTACCGTCTTCTGATATTTCTCTTACTTTGACATCGAATGAACCATCTGCATCAATAAATCCTGAGAGCCAAGAATTACTAAGGATCGGACTAATGTCTACATCATTACAAGCAATAGGAATAGTATCAGGACTATTAGTATTGATCCATTTTATTAGTTTATTAAAGCGATGTATTTTAGGAGTACGTAGGTAGCCATTCATTAGATAAATGACCTTTTGTAATCCATTGATACTAGTTATCGTTAAAACATAAGCATGGTTCTCCGATTTGTTTCGAATAGTACCTCCAATTAATTGCTGTAGGGTCAGAACTAGAGGATAATCTTTATCGTGGAAGGTAATAGTAAAATGAGGAGAATATCGCTTTCCACTCGGGGCATGATAAGTATTAGGGATCAAAATGGATCCATCACCTTCCCATAATCCAGCTAAATAACATCCAAATTGTTTACGAGAAGGAGTTAGAGTAGTCATTATACGAATACTAGATTTATATTTTTTATTATCCGGAGCTCCCAATAGTAAAGGTACTAAATAGTTCAAATAATTCATTACCTTTCAATAATGATTGGACTATATCTTCAGGTTATTTTTAAATAACCGCGCTACGTGTAGTCTCTGAGGATCCTACAAATAAGTAAAATTTATCTTAGGCAAGAAAAACTTATCTTGGTTTCCTGCGGATTACCCACTCCCTTAAAAAAAACAATTTTTATAAGAATTCTTCTTAATTATTAAGACTTTTGTACGCTTGAAACTTTTCATCTGAGTATAAGTCTGAGAGATCTCAACCCTAAAGATAAAATCTAGTTTTCAAAAGTTCTATAAGAAGACTTTAGGACTTTCCCGCAAATAGTAGCGTAATAAGATTGACTTCACAGCCAAACACGGCAACTATTTTTATTAGCATAACTTCAATAGTTTATATTTATTTTCTAGTCCTTCCATCCTAGATAGCAATTTTTAATATGATCCCAATTATAAGTAGTTCGAGTCTTATTAAAATCTTTTCTAATATTTATAGCTTTTTCTAAATAAGTAGAAGTTAATGAGTTTTCTGTTTGTAATTTTAACAATTCCTTAAAAGAACTATAATCTAAGAATTTAGAAGATAATAATGGGAATTTATTAAAATAGTCGATTATTTTTAAGTTACTGTTTTTATTGTGAGAAATTACTGTATAACTATAATAAATTTTATCCTTTATATCTCTACTTCTACTATAAACATTCACACCTAAGTACTTAGCAATTTCAGACATAAGAGGGAAATAACTAGGCTCTTGGTAAATAGATTTAGTACTAAACCTATGATAATTTTGTCTTATTTCTAATCGATAATACAGTTGAACTCTTGTAGAATCTTTATTAGATCTTTTATGAATATTAATAGAAAAATTAGCATCAGCATCTGAAAAACCTGCAAACCAACTATTACTTTCTATTTTTGAAAGATCTAAAGGATAAGTTTCTAGTTTTGTAATTTGCGATAGAATTTTTTGAGTTTTAGTTAGCTTACTGTCTTCATTTTTATCAATATAATTATTAAACCATTTTATTGTTCGATCTAAAGCTTCTATTTTAGGAGTTCGCATATGTCCATTTATTATATTTATAATGGTATATACACTGATCAGATCCTGAATCTGCCAAAGAATATAACCTCTTTCTGGTTTTATATATACTTTACCGCTATTAGTTAAATCCCTTAAAAATTCAGCAAGAGGTAAATCAGATTTTTTAAAAACTATTATAATCATAGGGGCATATTTTTTAGCAGTACTTCCTTCTTCATGGACAGCGAATGTTCCATCGCCTTCAATTAAACCGGCCAAGTAAGGACCTAATTGACTATTAAATTTACCCCCTTCGTTTTTTGAAGATTGACAAGTGGTACCCTCAGGATGCAAATCATTATTAAGTAATGCACAATTATGAAAATTCAAATTAGAAGCAGGATTTAAAAGAAAATTTTTAAAGATTAAATTTTTTTTACACCATACACCCCCATTAGACATTCTAATATTTAAAACATTTCGCTCAATAATTAGACTATTTCTATTAGTAAGGACATTATTTTGAATACCCTTATAAATACTAGGATCTGAATAAGATTCTTTATATGTTTTATCGATCATACATTCTTTACTATTAAGTAAAGCGGAAGAAAGAGTTAATTTAAAGTAATTAAAATAAACTCCATCCTTAAAAAATTTTTTTATTACTCTTTTCGAGATAATATTTAAAAAAGTTAAGGGCTTGAAAAATATATAAAATAATTGAAATTCCTCATTTGAACAGTTTAAGTTACCAAATCCTCCTACCAGTGCAGGCATACTGTTATCTCTAATATTTCTAATAGAGTTGGACTATCTCTTTACCCTTTATATTTAATTTGATAGGGTATCTCGCGTATAGTCTCTGAGGATCCTACTCAAAGAATATTGTAAAAACCAGAACGTTAAAATTACTAATTTTAATAACCTAATTTCTTAACCTATTTAGATTAAAAAATTTTTTTAAACATCTTATTATTTCTACTTATACTCTCCTTTGGTTTCCTGCTGATTGCCCAATTTTTACTATGTTACTGTTTCCTACTTTTAGGTAGGCCTAGTCAGTAAAACTCTAAGGGGATTCCAGCATACAGCAAGAAGAAAGATACATATTACTACATACCCCGGCCATGCCTAATACCTAAGTATAAATTAATAACATTTTCATTTGTTTAAAAAGCTCAGAAATTATAATTCTAACTAATAAAATTTTACTCGAATAAGTACCTGGGTTTTAATAAAGTTAAAGTTAAAGTTAGCCAAAGTGATAGTAAAGTTTTTGATTTAATCTATTAATGAAAATTTCCATTGTTTTCTATATAAACCTGAGCTTTTGCCTGTCAGATAATTTCTAATTGTGGATTTATCCCCTTTTAAGATACGAGCCGCTTCACCTATGCTAGAAAAACTACGCGTTAATTCAGGTTTCACAACATTTTCAGCTAATACTTTTTTACTAGCAGGCTGATTTGGAGTATATTCATCTTTTACCTTTTTTATTAATAATTTTAACTCCTCTGAAGAAATAATTGACTCATAAGGAAATTCTGAAATTATATCTAAAGATAAAAAAAATCTATTAAGATATAAATTACCATTAATAAGACAATTATTTAATGTCACATGATGTATTTCGATTGTATCATATAGCCATTGTTTGGAATCAGAGAAATAAATTAAAGATTCAGTAAAAGTATCATAAATGTATACAGGAGTACCCCGTAATTTTCTGAATTTTTCACGAGCTTCTAGAGATATAGGTGTATGATAACCATTATAACCTCCGGCTACAGGATCTACATTGAGATTTGGAGACTTTAAATCAATATATTTTTGTTCAAGTTCAATAACTTCTTTCCAAGTCGAATTAGAAGAAGGATTTAGGATTAAAAGAGTTAATTTTACATTTTTGAAACCATACTTATTAAAATATTGAAGTACTCGTCGATCAGATTTAGATAAAATAGAAGGCATATTTAAATTATTATTTATTTCTTCCTCTATTCATACCGTGCTTGAGCTTCCTTAGTTGGTCTAATCCAGATTCTTCTAAATGTTTTTTATTTTTGATTAAATTTAAAGCTTTATAAAAATCTGAAAAATCCAATTCCTTGTTTCCTAATATATGATACTTTTCGAAAAATGGAACAATCTTGTCAGATATATCTGACAATTTGCTTACAATATAATTCCCAATTTCTCGGTTTTCACTCGAATAAAAACCACCGCAATTAAAATAGTCGATTAACAATTTTAATAATTCAGCATCTCTAGAGTGTTGAGTAATTTGGAATCTTAATCCTACTTTGTATCCTGTTTTAGTATTAAGAGATTTACCAAGACTAATGTTAAAAGACCCCTCTCCACTTACAAATCCTGCCACCCAAAAAGGGTCTGGTATTTCTGTAATGCTTACTAGGGGTCTTAATTTAGGTTTAATACTTGGAAAAGAATTTAATAATTCCTCACTTAAACCTTTATTCATAGAAGCTTTTAAACTTACAATTTCATTTAAACCTTCACTATTTAGATGAGATTTGCTATTAATTAATTCAACAACTCTCTTGAATAGTTTAAAATCTGCTTGTTTTTGAGTAATTAAAGGATAATTGTCAAAATGATTTATTAATATATTTAAAGCTCTACCTTGTATTTTTAAACTAATAGAATTTTCTTTTTCGTTTATACTACCTATTCCACCTAAGAAACTTTGGATCTTTTTTAATAAAAGTGCATCTTTTTTATGTAAATGAATTTCAAATACAGCTTTTACTGTAAAAATAGGTTGAACAGTATTAGTTTTACTTATTACAATATAAAATGAGGATTCAGCATCACAAAACCCAGTTACGAACCAAGGATTAAGTGTATTAGGAAAAGATAAGTCTCTGGGTATAGTAAGGGAACGACTTAAATGAAAATAAGAACAAACTCTATTATATAAATTTATAGAACTTCCCACATATGCGGTTTTACTATCTGTTACTTCAAAAATGTATACACCTTTTGCACCTTTTGCAACTTCCGCAATCTTAGTTCGGTTATTTATAGGATCTAAGATTTCAACTTTTCTAAAATCACTAGGTAAATTATCTAGATTAGGAGAAATACTGGATTCACTATCAAAAATATTATTATCGTTATCTACCCCAACCCCTAAAATAGAAGCATTAGAACTAGGGAGAATTGGATCCTCAAATTTCTTAAACTGATTTATATTATAAAATGAAAATGATTGTGCTTTGTAGAGATATTCTAAAGAAGACTGAGGTTCTTGGCAATAAACTAAACAAAGACTATTTTTTAAATTTATACTTGTATTGAAATAATCCATTAAGGACTTGACCATAAAGAAAATCATTATAAATGCGTGTGCAGTAATTATTACATTGAATAATTGGTGATCTCCGTTTAAAAATTGAACCCCTGGGTTAGATAATTCAAGTCTAATTAATACAGAGAATGCTGTACCAATCATCCCAGCAAATATCGCAAATACTAGATAAAGTGTCCCAATATCTTTAGCATTCGTAGAGAAAAGCCATCTTTGCATTTAACAGGCTTCACCAATATCTTCCAGTCTACAGGATATTAATATTTAGACTTTTGCTTAAGACAGCTGGTAATTAAGCTAGGCTTAACTTATAAGCCTTTATGGGGGGGGATCCACGCGACTACTATTTAATCCTTTATATTAATACTTAAAACCTATACCACTATCTTTAAAGATTTTCTTAAAATAAATGCAACCTATATCTCCTACGCTTATTTAGTTATCTGGAGTAGGAGTAGGAGTAGGAGTAGGAGTAGGAGTAGGAGTAGGAGTAGGAGTAGGAGTAGGAGTAGGAGTAGTATAAGGATGTGCTGATAAAAACTAAAAATTAGAAAAATAATAATTAATCTATCTTTATTAAAATTTAAATCTAAATAAATTATTTTTAATATCTGGTAGGCTCGACTCGAACGAGCAACATCTTACTCCCAAAGTAAGCAACAAGCCAATTTGTTTTCTACCAGTAAACTCAATCTAAATTATTTAATACTTACATGTAAATTTAAATAATAGCACACTCAAACTAAAGTAAATGTTTATTAAAAAAAGGTTTAAGGTGAGCTTAAACCTTATTTAATAAATATTTAACCTTTTTGATTAGGCAAGACAAATGGACAAATTAAAGTATAATTTTTTTAATTAATAGATAACAATCGACTGGTACACTCTATATTAAGATTTTTATAATACGGACCCGGTGAGATTTGAACTCACGACCTACTTTAAATAGGTTCTCGTTTTCAAGACGAGTGCATTCAACCGCTCTGCCACGAATCCTATGCTATAATATTAGAATATTTAGTATATAATTTCTAAATGAAATATAGAGGGGGTTAGGGGGTTAATTAAAAATAAAAGAAAAATCATTAAAACTTTCTTTCCAATTTAAATAGTCATAATGTTTAGTATATTTTAAAGGATATAAGTCAAAAAAAGGAATAATTTTATTTTTTTTATTACTTCTATTGAACTGATATCTAGACTTACTACATTAGTAGCTGCCCTTATTGTAGATATAGTACAATTACCAAAATAAAATTTTATGGTACATAATAGTACTATATCCTTAGCAGTAAGAGAGTATCGTAACCTAAATATTATACCTGTCTTAGCTAAAGCTTTCGGACTAGAAAATATTAAAATATCAAAATTACCCTCAGCATCTGTAAAACCTTTAATAAACCAAGGGGAAATTTTAACAGGGAAAGTAGAATTTAACACTGAACCTTCTATTTTTACTCTAAAAATAAACTAGAGTCTATTAGTGTTTTAAAAAAATTAGAATCATAGTTTTTTTTTTTTAAAAGATATCTTTATGAATATCTTAATCTTTAAGGTATTGAGGATTAGGTAGACAAGTGCTAATTAAACTTCTTTTAATTAAATTAGAAAATTAAGGGTTTTTAAATTTCCCTGTCGATAAAAGCTATTTAGCATACTTATCATCAAGATTAGTGTAATTCAACAGCATCTTTAATATAAGAACTAGTTAATAGTACAAATACGTAAGCTTGAATAATAGATACTGCTATTTCTAAACCAATTAAGGCTAGGAAAATTGAAAAAGGTACTAGAGTTAGAATTGCTACTATGATACTACTACTAAATAGTTGGTATAAGAAAGTAGATAGGATTTTTAATAGAGTATGTCCTGCCGTCATGTTAGCAAATAATCGAACCCCTAATGAAAGAGCTCTAGCTAAGTAACTAGTAACTTCAATTAAGACTAGTAAAGGAACTAAAGCTAAAGGAGTACCACTAGGAATAAAGTATGAGAAAAAGTGCAGTCCGTGTTTAAATAAACCTATTAATGTAACACCTATAAATATAGTGAAACTTAAACCTACTGATAAAATTATGCTAGTAGTAATAGTAAAAGAATAAGGAGTGTTACCAATTAAATTAGAAATTAAAATAAAGAAGAATAAAGAGTAAATAAAAGGTAAATATATTTCATTTCGCAGTCCTATTTGTTCTCGCACGATAGCATTAATGCTTGCATATGAACTTTCTAAAGCGATAGTCCACTCAGATGGAATTAATTTTGTATTATTTGAACCAGTACCTTTAAATGCTAAATGTAAGCTAACTACTAAGAATAAAACTATTAAAGAATAAACAGCTAAATTAGTTAAACTAATATTCAGATACCCTAAGATTGGGGCATTTAAAGAGATTAAATTTACAACTTCGAATTGTTCAAGAGGAGAATGTACTAAAATCATTTTTTAAGATTTTAAGCTCCTTACTTACAGAGGCAGAGGAAAATTCCTAATTTTATTTTTAACATAAAAAATTTTAAATATTTTTAAGAATTCAATTGAACTTAAGCTTATTTTAAGCCTTTTATTAATTAAGATCCCCACCCTATTCTTGTCTTATAAGGTGAGAATTAGAATTAGAATTAGACCAATTTAATAATTTAAATTTAAAGCCTAACATTTAATCCTAATTCTAATTATAATTATAATTATCTAATAAATTTTTATTTTACTTAGCCTCTTTCTACCCTACAAATTTTTAATTAAATAATTAAAAAAACAGCAAATTATACTAAACTAATAATAGTTCACATGTTAATCTAAGAAACTCCCCAATTTTAACCCTAAAATTAAAAAAAAAAAGATAATTTAAAATAGAAACTAATTTATATTGATTTATTTAAAGTTTTTGCGATAAAAAAATTTTTTTAGGGTTCTTGTGATTAGGGAAACAAATCTGATCCTTTAGATTATTTCTATTTATTAGATTAGATTCGACCTCCCTACTAATTAAAAGCATGGTAGTAAAAAAGATTTTTAAGTCTAAATTTACTTAGTATTTTTATTATTTTAGTTAAGATTGTAGTTGCAGAAAACATCCTATTGGAGTCGAACCAATAAACCCTTGCTTCGAAGGCAATTGCTGTACCATTCAGCTAAAGATGTTATTAGTTTTAAGATTAATACGAAGCAGATTTTATTAAATAAAAATCTTAAGCACTTATAAATAGGAATACCAACCCTTAAATTTACTTACTAAAATTTTTAGTCTAAACTTCTCCCTCCAAGATGCTTTATAAATCTAATTATTTAAATAAAAATAAAATTTAAGATTATTCGTTAATTAATTTCGCATTTGGCGCCCGGGGCGAGAGAAATTATAATTTTATTTTTAAATTTTTCTAGAGTTTAAATAATTTATAGCCCTCCCAACTCCCAAAAATAGTATCTTAATAATTAAAAATATAACTAAATAATTCTTAAGACTAAATATTTTTCAAATCAATAACACATATACTTATAAAAAAGTAAAGTAAAGTAGGTTGGCCCTAGAGTTAAAAACCTAAAAAAATTTTCTTATTAAATATGGAGGCTAGAGGCTATCTAATAAAGGCCAGTCCTCTTATTCTTATTCTTATTCTTCTTATTCTTTTTTTATTCTTCTTCACTAATAATTAAGAAATAAAACACTTCTTCTAAAATTTAAAGAACTTTAAATTAATATTTATATGTTACGATTAAAGAGACTCGAACTCTTACAATCAAAAGATCATGAATTCCTAAAATTCACACGGCTACCAAATTTCGTCATAATCGCTTTATTAAGGTAAATTCTTAAAGGCTAAGCCTTTAAATTAAATTTTAAGTACATAGACTCAAGGATAGTCCTGTAACTAAAAGTAGAAGTAGAAGTAGAAGTAGAAGTAAGTAGAAGTAGAAGTAGAAGTAGAAGTAGAAGTAGAAGTCCTCGGTATTGAGGACTTATAATTAAGATTAAAAAGAAATCGTCAGTAAAGATAAACTTAAATTTAACTGCCTAGTTAAATTTCTTAGTCTAATTTTAAATTATACGCGAAACATTATTTTAAAGACAATTAAGTAATTATAAGGCTTACTTTTAAAATACTCAGTTATTTCAGAGCCTGAAATCTTTAAGTATAAGTATAAGCCTTTAACCTTATTAAAATATTTAGCTTTTAAAGTGTAAAAGTTCTAATTAGTTTATTTTTTAAATTGTTTTTTTTTTAATAATACTTTTTAAAGGTTTATTTAAAAAAAAATAGTGTCGTGTCAATACTATACTTTAAAGGGATGATGCTTAATCCTGTCTCAATAAAAAATTTTAGATTATAATTGGCAGCTTCGGACAGGATGATAATAAAAGAGGGTATTAAAATTTTTATTTTGATCCTTATAACTAAAAATAACAAATTATTTGAATAATCAAAATTAACGAATTAAATAGTACAAATTTAAAAATTTTAAATTTAAACAATGCTACTACCTCCTTCTTCTCCTATAACTTTACCTCTACTACTCATTATCTACTAACCTTTTTTTAAAAGTAAATTAAGTAAAAGTAAAATAATTATAAATATAAACGAGGCCAAGCCCCCTTTAAGAGGGAGACTCATACTGATAGTATAGTTAGGGATAGTGGAAGAGAGTTAGAGTAAAAGGTGAGAGGTAAAAACTAAATTTCTACTTCTCCTAATCCTAGTCCAAGTCCAAGTCCAAATCCTACTTATCCGTACGTATGAGGATGGAACCACATGAAAATATTAAAATTTAAATAACAAGGTTTGCTATTTCTTAATAAATTATTATATTTAAAGGGTAGAGTAATCGAAACTCTGTCTGTAAAGTGTAAATTTACCGCTAAACCACTCAGCTAACCCCTTTATATTTAGTATTAGATTTGACGATTTTAGTTTTTGTCTTTATTTTAAAGATTAATAATATATGGTGCCCGGCATAGTTATAATTTAGCCGATCTCAATCTATCCTGTTTTAGGTTCCTTCCTTTTTTAATTAAAATTAATTAAAAGTAGAATAATTAACCTTAAACTTATAATTAGTATTTAAAACTAAATCTGAATTTATTATAGTTAACTTCTTCTACTTATTATTTTCTATAATTTATTATTTTTTTTTATTAAATAAAACTTTCACCTCAAATTAAGCTTCACCAATCTTTATAAATTAGTTAACGAGTAGTACTATTAAAGATTCTACCAAATTATAAAAATATAAACCTTTGACTAAAAATTTAATCAGAAGATTAAAATATTCTATAGCTGAGGGGCGGGGGTTAAAAGTATAATAATATCCAGCCGCACCTTCCAGTACGACTACCATGCTATGACTTATGAAATGTTATCCAAGTGAATTAAAAAAAGTTGGCCAGTTAAATAATAAAGGTTTACTAATCAAATTCAATTTTATAAACCTTCTACTATAATAATTATAACCTAACTCCCTTTTCCTCCTACCCGAACTCCTTCCCAGCGACAGACAGTTAGTTCATCACGGATTTAATCTTCACCGTTGCGCCTAATGATCAACGATTACTCGAAATTCCTTCTTCATGGCGCCAAGTTTCAGGCGACAATTCGTTAGTTGATTTTAGTATCTTAACTTTTTTTCATGATTAGCTCTTCCTTATTCCCAAACTAAAAACCTTTAAGATAAATTTATTAGTTCTAATATTTAACTTAGATTTTTAGCACAAGGACAGTTTTGCATCACTTTGTTAAAGTTATTGTGGCACGTTGATAGCCCAGTTCATGAGAGCCATAACGGCTTGTCTTAGCCCCAAAATATTTTATCAATGTTTAAATTTTAAGTATAAATTAAAACTAGGGATTTTGTCCGTTTGTGGAGTTAACCTCACTTCTCACGATACGGACTAAAGACAGCCATGCAACACCTGTAAATAATCCTTAAGATTATTTTTTTTCATTACATTCTTAGATAGTCATAGAAAAAATCTATAATATCTTCACTTTCACTAGAAAAATATACAAGAACTGGTAAGGTTTTACGCGGATTATCGTATTAAATAACATGCTTCACTTCGTTTGCTCCGAAAGCGACTAATTTTTTTGTTTTCAACCTTGCGGCCGTACTCACAAGGCGGAATGGTTAACGCGTTAGCATCGCCACTAATACTTAAACTAGCAACTACCATTCATCGTTTACAGAGAGGAATGCCAGGGTCTCAAATCCTATTTTCGGCCCCCCCCTTCGTATCTCAGCGTCAATCATAAGTTGGAAAAGAGCATTCGCTAATTAGTATTCCTCTGTTTATCTAAAGATTTTATCCCTAACAAACAGAGTTATCTGGTCTGTGACCTCTATATGATTCTATCTTTGATTTTATCCCAAAAGAGATTCAAAGATGCCTACATACCCTTTACGCCTTTTCAAGATGACTTACGCTCGCGTCTCTGGCCTTACCGAGTCTTCTGGCACCAGCTTTTGACAACACTTATTTAGTAAAGTAATATCATTATTTTCCTTTACGTTATCATAGATGACACACCTATGATTCCAGTTAGCTAGTTCACTCTTGCGAGCATTGACTAATATTCTCGACTGCTGGTAGAGTTACTCTACTTGGGATATCTCATTCCCAATGTGGCCATATGATCTTTCAAACATAGCTATCGATCGTCGGCTTGGATAGGCAATTACCCCACCAACTACCTAATCGAATTAAATCGAATACCATAGCAGAAAATTTCCTTTCTAATAATATCACCCATTTTTGGAGACTACAGTGTATCTGATTTAATATTACTCACCCCTACACTTTGTTAAAAAATTTTAACAAAAATTTGCATGCCTTAAACTACTGGAAAGCGTACAATCAGAACCAAAATTAAATTCTTTAAAAAGTTAAGCAATTAATATAATTGTATCTTATTATTTTTTTAATTAATAAATTGATATTATGTTATTACTTGCCCAATATTATGTGATTTTTTTCAATATTTCTTAACCTCTTATAATTATTGAATTAAAGGTTTAAATAATTTTAAAATTAATTACCAAATAATTACTCCTCGACCACTAATAAAAATTAATAATTATTTATAGTGATTTAATTAAAAAATATTATAAATGGGACCTCTACTTGGTCCCAATAAGGGCTTAATTAAATAAAACTATATTTATTAGACTAGGGAGATATAGTAACAGTTGTATCTATATAAATAAGACTTAACTATTAAAATATTAATATTTATACTTCACTACTCTTGTTTATTCCATTAGGATCTTTAAAATACAAGGCTAGACTACACTAATCTAATCTAATATAATAAAAATAAAACCTAATTACACTTAAGATAAGGATAGTATTACCTTTAACTAAAATCAAATAAAGGTAATACAATCTTAATTTTAATATCTAAATAACTTAATACTAAAGGTAATATTAACCAAGCCCCTCACCACACTTTAGAAAATTCGTTAAAATTAAATTTAGTCCTAATTACTAATAAGTAATGGTAATCAGATAAAAAATCCGTAAAAGACCAAGATTAGACTTAGACTGAGAGGGATACTTAGACTTAGAGGGAGACCTTTAAAATTTGATTACTGGTACCATAATTAGTAGAATTATTACTATTGGTTTTATCATTATTATTATAATTATTAAAATAATCAAAATTAATTTTAAGTTCGTACTATTACTATTAAAAAACATCACTTAATTTATCGCCTAGGCGATAAATATATATTAATAGTTAAGGGAGGACTACTGAAATAATAAAGTCTAAATTTATTTAAAATAAATGGTTTGTAATTTACCAAGGCCACTTCCAGTCTCAACTAAATGAACTTAGGGATACTTTTTTTTTTTTCTCTAACTCAAATCGTTTAATTAAATAATCACCATATAGTATTAAGATAATTGAAATAACATGACCTAAGATTAATTGATTTAATAATAATCCACTAAATGCTAACAATTCCTCTTGAGTTAAAGTTTTTAAAAACTCTATTATCAAATCCAAAAACAGAACTTTTTTTTATATCTAAAATACTTTTTAATTTATCATCTATCGATTTAATATCCTCATTACAGTTACAGTTACAGTTACAGTTACAGTAACAGTTACAGTTACAGTTACAGTTAGAATCAGCTCTTTTTAAAGAAGATTTAAATAATTCAGATCGATTAATTAAACTAGAGTCCTCAGTAATTATAGAATCACCTAATCCTACTCCTTCTACTTCTACTCCGAGTCCAAGACCAAGTCCTAATCCAATTCCAAGACCAATTCCAAGTCCTTCTCCAAGTCCTTCTCCAAGTCCTTCTCCAAGTCCTTCTACTTCTACTGCTCCTTCTTCTGCTTTATTTTTCTTAAGATCATTTATTTTTTTGCAATTCTTTTAATATTTTACTTTATTTTTCTCTGGAATCCTGCAATGCTTTAAAATTTTCATATTTATAAGTCAAATTAATTAAATATTCAGCTTCAATCGTAATATATTTAGTTCCATTTATCATATCATTTTCTTTCACCTTTGATACTATTTGTTCATATTGAGTTTTAAGTTTTAAATTTTAAGCTATTTCTGCTTAACTCAAACGATGCTGTTTCGAACTGTCCCAAAATGCTTTATAAGCCATTAAAGCAGGTATAAATACAATAACAATATCTTTAAATGTTTTTACAGGTTTAGAACTAGATACCATAAAAGTCTTAAGTCTTATCAAAAAGTTTTTCTTTTTCATCAATAAATTTTAATTCTTGATATAACAAAAAGATAGTTATTAAAATTAATAAGATTATAAAAAATACTTTAATAAACTAATTGAGAAATTATAATTAAATAAGGTTAATTTTGGTACCGTCATTATTTTTTTTAAAAATTTTAATATTAGAAGAGATTAAAATAAAGATTATCTCTTAAGATCCTTACTTAATATAAACTATATCGAAATAAGAGTGATAAAATAAAGACTAAAAATCTTTAGAAATTTAAGCCTCATAAAGACTAACTAGAGATAAGAAACTATCAACAAAATCATAAATAAATAAAATTGAAGAATAAAGGTAAAAATCCTATTCCTACTTAAAAATAATTTTTATTCTCTCCCTCTCCACTAAATAAAAAAAGTTTGCCGACTAGGGTCTACCCACACCCACCATAAAAATTAAAAGCCTAAGCCTAATTAGATAAAACCAAACTAGGCCCCTGAATATATTGAAGTATTTCAAGATAAACCCGAGCCAGAAGATTTTATTATGTAATTGAGGGTATAGTCAGCAAATTGCCCTTTAGCTAAGATACCCTGATGGTTCCAACAGGATAAACACTATAAAGTCAGGGTGATCCATGTTCCCTTTTCGGTTAAAACGATAAGGTGCAAATGCACCATGTAAGATACTTGAAAGATCTTGATAAATCTAAGAATACTATCCATCAACACATGATCGCAAAGAAAACAAACTCCAGTGTGTAGAGAGCATCATTTCGCATAAGGGAAATTGATTTAATAATCCAATAAAACTAAAAAAATTACCAATGAAATCAAGTAGTATTGGAGAGCCGTATAAGCCCTCTAGGTCTAGCATGGTTCGGTGATATCTCGAGCCGCGAGACTAGTTAGTTAATAATATTGTTTCATTCGAGCTAATACCACAAAAACTTTAAAATGTTAGTAAAGATCATTAACCTTTATTTTTTTCTTTATATATGTACAGCATACGGAGGAATGGTCCCTCTAATTTAAATTTAAACAACAACTTTTTTAAACTGTGGATAATTAGCTAGATGTATCATCTCTGCCATAATAAAGTTTTAATAATCTTATTTCTTAGCTTAACAAGTTATACATTATTATAATCCGATTATAATAATGTATAACTTAGACGAAGGGCAAAGCCTAAGCCTAAATATAAGAGATAAAGGCTAAGACCTCGGGGGTTAATTAAATAAAAATTAAATAATAAGAACCTCTTAAAAATACTTTTTAAGAATAATGCCTTCTTGGACAGCTTAATATATAAATTAGAAATATTTAATCTTTAAAGATGGTACCATCAATAAGTCTTTTAATTTAAAAAATATTTAACTATAAAGGCTAAGTATTGAAGTGTTAGTCTTATGACTTTAATAACACTAGTTATTTATTAAGAAGTAATAACTTTAAATTATAATCATATAAATCTTCAAACTGATAGCACCATAGCTTCGTGATTGGCATTATCTTTTCTAAATTGTTTATATAACTTTTTTAGCGCTTTAAAAGGATTTGGCAAATCGGGTAAATTAAACAAACTATACAGTCCATTTCGTGCTAATTCTTCAGGAAAATTATATAATGTCGAAATTGAAGCCGCAATAAACTATAAAATTTACCATTAATTATTATTTTTTTTTAAGCCTAAATCAAACATAGAGTTCTCAAATAGGCTAATTGCGGGTACTATTAATAAGAACCACGCAAAATAAATAGCGGTTGCAATTTGTCCAATTTCCACAAAAGGAGTCTCAGGGTGTTGACTACCTATCCACATTAAAATAAAAAAGTCTACAAAGAATAACCAGTTAGCAGCTTTCATGAAAGGTCTAAACTGGTTACCTCTAATTCTAGATAAATCAGTAAAAGGCAATACTAAAAGTATTAAAAGTGAACCAAACATAGCTAAAACTCCCAACAGCTTGTTAGGAATTGATCTAAGTATAGCATAATAAGGTAAAAGATCTTTTTATGTATATTTATTTTAATTATACCATATTCTTGTTGTCCTGAGCTTAACGATAGGTGCTAAATAATAGGTGTGCTCCCTCAATCTTCACTACTGGAAGAACGCCTATGTTTTTGATGGTGATTTAATAAGAGGTGTTTATTTTATAAAGCATATCTCTATGCATAAACTGAGTAATATTTAATCTTAAACAGTCCATACTTTCTTCCCATATATAAATTCTTTCTCCTTTATTATGTTTATGAATAGAACATTTTAAAGAATTATCTCCAAACATGTGCTCTAAAGTGTTTTTTAAACTTAAAACACCTTCGTGAGTAAAACCATACGTATTTAAGTGTAATCCTTTGTTTTGAAGAGATCCATCGTCCATTATCCAATAAGCTAAACCTCTAGGAGTGAGTAAATTTTCTATCTCTAATGGAACTATCTTCAAGTTATTTGAATTATAGAAGATACTTCTGTAATAATTAAAACAAGGTAAGGATAAGGTGGCAAAACTAACTGAACTGTAATTTTTATTTGTTCTCTTATCGGTAAAGGTTTTTTCTTTAAGAATAAAATCTTTTGATAGATAAGGTTTAAATAAATCTAACACATGATTAAAATAATTTAAATGATGTTTTCTTAAACTACTTTGTGCATAAATAAACCTAGAATTACCTAATACAGATCTTTTTTGTATGTGCCCATCACCTAATAATGGAAGAACACCTATTATAATATCATTTAAAGGACTTTCATGAGGTATAATTAATTCTGACCTTTCAACCTTAGTTAATCTTTTTAAACCGGAAGTTGAGTACTTTTGTGTACAAACTAAACTTATAGAAGTTATCAGATCAAAAATATATAAATATAATCCATTATAATGAATAATGATTGGAAAACATCTTCATCCCAAAATAAGCTGTTATAAATTAAAACTAAAGGTCCTAGGACAAATATAATTAGCTTATATTAGGAGCTTTACGTATTATTCTCTGAGGATCTTATATAAATTATTACTTAATTATAAAAATTTATTTGGGTTCCTGCTGATTGTCCATTGTTACATACTTGAAATTATTATCTTTTGGAGAGGCTTAAGATATTCAAATCTATAGGAGTTTCCAGCATTAAGTAAAGTTAATTATTCAAAAGATTTATCTTAAGCATGGCATCTTTTATACCATTCTGGAACTCGTTTACATTACGATAAAGTATTTAAACCTTATCCAACAATTCACATTGTTGACTAGACTATGTCATCCGTTATAAGATTATTATAACTGTAGGGAGCTCGTGTTCGGATTATTGTTAGTGCTACTCACCGATTAGTCGTTGAACCTTTTTATATCATCCATAAAGGAACACTGATATAAACTTGGCTGCAAGTTGTCTTTAATAAAGAGATCCTTGCAATTCACCCTATTTTCCGAAGTTATTACTTGGCGACTATTATTGTATTCTATTATCTTTTTACTCTTTGCATATCGTAATAGTATATTTAAGGTTTAAATTTTTTTAGCCAATTATCTAGAGTAGTATCTCGATATTTAAGAGCAGCTCTTTTAGCTGTATCAATATCACCATAAGTACCTACACTAAAGTATTTTTGAAGTGGCTTAATTTTTAGATTTTTAGGTAAAGTAACAACCCAACCAATAAGTGTACCCTTATTAGAGGCAGAGCCAGATTTTTCTCGTGTTGCAGAAATAAAAAAATCTACATCACTAAATCGTGCACTATATATATCACTTAATCGATCAATCCAGTGAGTAATCGAATATACTCGATTTCCTGGTATTTCGTATATGATTGCTAAAATAGTTTTTTGTAGGCCTAGCCAATTTTTAATATTAAGATTAAGAAGGGCTAGTACCCTAGTTAGCATAGAAAATTGCCCCCTTTTCCAATAAAAGAAATGACTGTAGGGAGCTAGCATATTCATAAGAGATGTCACATTAGCTTTACCAAAAACATGCAATTCCAAATTATCTTCTTGTTTCTTGATAATAGGAGATAAATTTCCTGGTAAAGATGAAATAAAGTCAACCAGTTTAGTATAAAGTGATAGGTTTACCACTGTATTTTTCTGCGTGATCCGGAAAAGTGGTAAAAACTCAAGTCCCACTTTTGTATCTCTTATACGTACATAGATATTACCATCTCCAAGCATAAACCCCAGAATCCATAGTAGGTTAAATGGTGTTTCATTTGAAGGATAGCCATTAAGTGAGGGTATTTCAATATCACTCATAATTAAACCTGTCACAGCTTTAATCTTAGTAAGTAAAGGGATAGTTCTGAAACCTGAAGATGTTACACTGTATGCTAAACTAACTAGTTCCACTTTAGCTTTTACACTATTAATAGACATAAGATCATAAATTCGTGCTAGTTTAAGCATTCCTGTATATTTTTCAGCATAAAGTTGGTTAAAATAAGGCATAATTTTATTAATAATGTAATCCCAATCTCTACATTGAATTCGAATAAACCATTGTCCTGAAGGTAATACTTGTAAATAATATACTAGTTGGCCCTCAAAAACTTGGTTAATTTGTCCAAAAAATTGAATACTTTCGGGGGCAGTGCTAGCTATTTGACCAATAAACCAAAGCGGACGGTAATTAACAGTATTGAGAGATGTAAAGTAACCTCCCCAGTGACCTTCAGCTTGGAATATTCCATTAACTAGTGATTGAAAATTTACTTTATTAAATGTAATAGTTTTATTAGTCGCCTTATTTAGTAGATCTAGTACTTGTGATTTACTCATAGATACTAGTAAACCATTTTCTATTACTGTACCAGTAGTATTTGAACTATTATTGTCTACTTTACCTTCATCATAATCATTAGCTACTGCGTCTGAATAAGGTTTAACAGGAGCAGTTGATAGAGCTAGTAGAGATTCAGATAATAGATTTACAATTTCCTTAATCGAAGCAGGTGTTTGCATTGGGTTGGCTGGGATGTAATTATCCGAGTGACCTAAAAGGTTAGGATAGAAAAACACTATTGTAGAAAGTGCTAAGAAGAATAAGAAGATAGTAACAAGATCCTTAAATGTGAAATAAGGATGCATTGGTAATCTATCTACATTCCCTGTTGTACCATTAGGGTTGCTTGAACCGTGCTCGTGAAGCAAAAGTTTGAATATGATTTTTAATTCCGCGAACTTGTCATTTTTATCTGAGGAGGGAGTAGTATTCTTTTTTAGGAGACCTAATTTATATATAAAAGAAGGTAAAATATAAGGAATAACTAAAGATCTTAGACTTACTACATCCTTGCTAGGAATATAGATAGTATATTGAGATTTACTTTTGTTAGCAATATTTATTGAAGAACTAAAACCAAAATTTTTATTAATCGCATTAATTAATTGTTCAACTTCAGATTTAGTAAAATTATTAGTATGTAATCTTAAACCAGATCCTTTCCAGGAACCATATCCCATTACCCAATAAGCTAAACTTACTGGAGTTAAAAGATCCTCAATATTAGTAGGTACTACTTTTACTCTATTATTATAAAATAAATGATAAAAATTATTAAAACAAGGTAAAGTTCTAGTTCCGAATGAAATATTATATCGCCTATTCCCAGTTTCTTTAATCAAAGAAGAATTAACTTTAGGTGGACTTATTGTAAAATCTTTACGCATACAAGTGATAAATTAATTCAGATTGTTCTAAGCTTTGTAAAAAAATAATTCTAGCATTCCCGGGAGACTTACTATTTTCGGAAATATTGTATTTACGCATATGAGCATCACCTAGTAATTTACCTACTAAAACTTGTCTTAAGAATTCTGATAATTCATAGCTATTTTTTTCTGAATTAGAAAGTCTAAGTTTAGATTTTAGATCTTTAAGACTAGAGGTATTGGAATTTTCTTCTAAAAAATTTTGTTTGATTGGCAATGCGACCTCTGTTTTATAAGACTCTCCTAATTTTTTATTTAGAAGAATATCTTGCCCACTCTTTGTCCATAGGTATTTTTTTATTTGCGTCGAAGAAGGAGATGCAGTTACATTCAAAACCTGTGCGAGTAAAAAGCAAATAAAAAGCAAAATTAATGAACCTTGCACTTGTTTAAATACAATTAAAAGATATTAGTCTTAAGACTAAATAATTCTACTTATTAAACTTAAAAGAGAGGAAGAGGTTATTTCAGGATCTATACTTTATCAATTATCTGTTAACTTTATAAAACCTTAAAGTTTACCTTGTTAATATATTAAGAAATTTTAAAAATAAATAAAAATGGCGAAGTTCAAATTAAACCTAACTATTTTAATGTAATAATTCATAAATCATATTTAAACAGTGGATTTTTTCATCTTATCTATAAAAAATAAGTTACACGTAAAATCTCTGAAGATACATAGATATCTTGCTATTAAAAAAAAATCATCCGTTATAGCATATAGTGTAATTCGATTATTATAAAAATAAAAGGCCCTTCCGATTAAGATATAAAATATATCCTAATTTGAACTTGAGCTAATAAATGTCCTACGGCTAAAGCCGCTAAAACAAAAGGTAATAAGAAGTGAAGTGAGAAGAATCTATTTAATGTGGCATTAGATACTGAGAAACCTCCCCCTTTAATTATCTCATTTGTTAACTATAATTAATTATTAATATTAGAAGGCCCCACTATGAAAAAATAAGAACCTTCTTCTCATATCAGGCTCTAAAAAGTTTAGTCTATTATTTCTAAAATCGGAGTTATAAAATTTTCTCAATAAGACTAATAAGCTTTTTAACAAATGAAATAATTAGAATACATCTTCTTATATAATAAGTTTATCATATATTCGTTGAGAAAAGATACTATGCCTTTAGAGCAAAAATTTTCTGCTGATTAGATCAAATAAATTGATTTTTACTTTGCTTTTAATCTTTTATTCCCTTATTTAAAAAGCGTTACTTAGAGTACTAGGACTTAAGGGTCTATCATAAGCACATAAGACCAGGTCTTAACATCTTTTTATTAATAAACAAAGTAAAGCCTTACTTATTATAAAAACAAAGACTATAAGTCATAGTCTAAAAGGATAAGAAGTCTATATTATTTAAGAACTAAGATTAATTAGCTTAATTAAGTACAATTTTATTTTCAATCATTTCCAGCATATAGATAAATTTTACTTATCCAGGGAGTATTATATTAATTAATCTAAATAATTTATATAGTAAGCTTTAAAACTAGCTTTATAAATATTTCTATAATTTTGAGTATATTTTAAATAAAGTAAAAAGAAGAAAGCTGTTAACAAACATTACTTAGGGAAATTTAAGATTTTTATAACGTTTGCTGGCTTTAAGATCTTCTAGCCAATTTAAGTACTGTTGAAGTTTAGTACCTGTCAAAGGAAGATTAGAAGAAAATGAAAAGAAATTTATAACTTCTTGAATATTGGCTTTTGAAGATACTGAAAATTTAGCATATTTACCTTGTTCAATACCTATCTTTCTAGAACTTTTAAATAATAAATTAAAAGCTAAAAATAATTCAGGATGTGCTCGTTGTCGTATTTCGAAGCAAGCGTCTAAGTTACTTTTAACAAAGAAAGAACCTTCAGCTATAGTAAAACCTACTAACCACGCACTAAAAAAAGGCAAATCTATAAAATCTTGAGCTGTCTTAGGTAACTTAGGAATCTTAAACATGGGAATATGAACTTTGCTTAACGACTCTTCTAGGACTGAGTTGTTTAAAGGCTCTGATGCTATAGAATCAGAATCAGTATTAAATATTTCTATATCTTTAAATTTAACTTCTCCTGATTCCATGTAATACAAGGCCTTTTCATATTGGATTCTTCTTTCATTAGTTAAAAATAAATATTGTTATATATTAATAGAGGAAATAGGGCTTGTTGTAGCTCTTATTAAAAATAAGATAAAAAGTATCCTGACCTTTTATATTTTTATAGGGTCCAGCAATTCTTCCAAATTTTAATGTTTCTATGAAAGATTCAAGCATTGGAAGATCTTTATAGATTAATCCTATTTTTAAAGATATGCTAACGTAACCTCTACTATCTGACTTTATTATTGAAATATAACCATCACCGTCGATTATTCCTACTAGTCTTGCTAGCCAATCATAAGGTATAGATTTTAAATATTCAATATCGTCGTTAGTTAAAGGAACTTCATTTCTTACTTTACTCCAATTAATTTTTCCTATACTAGGCCAATTATTTTCAAGTGGGGCCTTCTAGTGCTCATGCGACTGTTGAGACTTCTACTGCTTAATTTACTCCTATGCGTATTAGAGCTAAAGTTAGGTATTTTCAACTTAAGTATATTAAAAAATTTTAAATTTATATTGCAATTATTTAAAATCTCAATCTATTTGTTTTTAGTCCTAGATTTTCAATAATTCTACTAAGTCCGCTCCCATGAGATAACCATGAATTGGCTAATTTGCTCACAAAAGATATACTAATTATATAAATTATTAGATTAAAATTTAATTCTATTTTCCAGATAAGTTCTACTAAGTCTTTACCAAAAACTGGAATAGCACTTAGTAAGTTAGTAATAACTGTGGCCAAGTTTTAAATATTTTTATTTATTTATTTTTTTACATTAGATTTCCTAATCGTAAAATTAAAATCATATAGCTCGCCCCGGGCACCCATGGTCAAAAATTAGGAAAAGGAAAAGGAAAAGGAAAAGGAAAAGGAATAATAAGAATAGTCTATATCTTACGTCGTAAACAAAATTAATTATTTAGTAATTAAAATAAAAATTTGAAGACTTTATAAAAAAAAAGATTAGCATTAGCAGACCTATCCCTATTAATAAGAAGTCCTATCATTGAAGGGCGATATATGCACTATTTTTAAATAAAAATATATAAACTCCGACTGTACATTAAGCACTTTAAAAGTACCCATCTAGTAACCAATCTGTAGCGATTATTTAAATCGACGGTCTTAGATCTTTCAACTTTTAACCGTTATACTAGATGTTGCCCAAGAATAAATTAGAAAAATTTAATCAGTTAATTATAATTCTAGTTATAAATAGATCTAATAAAGATTTTCCAAATTGGAAGAATATTAGACATACTTATAATATGAAAAATAAATCAGCTAATTTATAAAAAGACTATGATTAAACCAAATATATAATAATTTATAAGGATGTTCCACCTTCCATTAAGTATTAGTATAATTAACTTAATATTTTAGTATTAATATAAATAATTGAAGTAGTCTTATTAGAATCATAGACCAACTCCAACTACTTCTTATTACTTAATATTTATTAAGTAAGTTAAACTTAAAATAGTAATTACACTGTATTATTAAATATTTTTATAACCATTTAGGGCATAATAATTTTTTTAATTCAATATTTATCAGATATAATTAACCTCTACCTATAATACTAATTAAACCATAAAATTTGAATATTGAACTAAGCTTAATATTATTTTTTTTTATTAGAAGGTAAATTATCATTATACTCATTAAAGGAGATTTTTAGAGAAGATCTATTTTAGACTTGTAGAGTCCATGAGAGGAAGATTTAAATTAGAATAACGTTTAGAATTTTTTAGTTTAATAATAAATTCTTTATATTGAAAAGACTTATATCCTAATAAAGGATGATGATTCGAATAAGAAAAAAAGTTAACAATTTTTTGAATATCTTCTCGGGAGCTCATAGTTATTTTATAGCTATCCTGATTATCAGGTTTAATATCAGTTTTTAATGAGCCAAGTAATCTTAACTGAATTGCTTGTATTAAAGGCATATTAAGTATACCAGTCTGACGTATACTATAAAAAGCAGAGCCATTTGACTTAATTCCAAAAGAACCTTCAGCTATAGTAAAACCTATTAACCAATCAGGGAATTGTACTAAGTTAGATATTTTTAAATAGCCATTCTCATCACTTTCAGCATACCCTCCTATTTTAAATTGAGATCTTTCTTTATCTAATTCTAATTGATCCCAATGTTTTATATTATTATCTAAAATATAATTTAATAATTTAAATTGAGACCTACGATTAGAAACTAAAAAATATAACTCATACTTAGAAATTAGGGGAATTATTACATTTTTTAGATCAGATTTTGAAAATATAAGTCTATACTGATTTTTATCTTTAAGATAATCAAGTGAACCAGTATTTAACACAGATTGTAAATATTTTAAAAGATTTAAGTCTCGTTCCTCCAATCTTAGTACTAACCGAGATCTAATGGTGCTTCTCATTTCTAATTTAGTTAATTTATTATATTGTTTTTGAGGACCTATTTCTAAATAACCATCACCATCTATTAATCCTATAAACATGGACATAAATTTAAAATCCGCCTTTAAAGGTAATGATTCGACACTTTCGTTACTTATACCTCTATTAAAAGCAGTCCAATTATACTTTTTAGGATACTTTAATAAATTAGTTTGAATCATTAGGTTTTCTGAGAATTGAATCTTTATAAAAATAAGGCTTAAGCTAATAAGAATAAGATAACTTATTTCTATTTTTAAATTTGAATTTTTTAAAATTATTTCTAATATACCCCACAGACTCATCTGTCCGTAAGGAAGAACGTACTATTCTGCTCCCTTTTTAATAAATAATTATAATTATAATCGTATATTGCTTTATAATAATTTTAAATTATAAACTACGCTTCACTTTAAAGCTCATAAAAAAATAGCAGAATACGACTGTACATTAAGCACTGTTTCAAGTACCCACCAGTGACCCAGTCTGTAGCGATTATTTATATAATCGACGGTCTTGTAATTGAAAAAAAAAAAATTGACCGTTATCACCAGTGTCGCCAAAAAGATTAGTCTTTTGACTATATATTAAAAAAAGAGTTATAAATAAAAATATTTGAAAGATATTTATTAGAGGTACCACCAAGCTTCTCAAATTAGTTTAATATATATAAGGCTATATTTTTAACCTAAGAATCCAATCAAACTCTAATATTTATACTTATAATAATTTTATGCTTATTAGCAACCTGTAAGTAATTACAATACAGTAATTTGAGTTTGGACTATTAAAAAGACTCAGTGCTAATTAAAATTAAAGTATCCTAAATTGTTAAATAGCTCATCTGTCTTAATTTTTTTATAGGATTAGGTCTTATAATGAAATCTAAAGTATAGACATGAAATCTTTATTAAAGGCCCTATCTCCTAGACTTATGACATTTTTAATTTAGTATAAATATATAGGTTTCGACTGTACATTAAGCATCATTTCAGACACCCATCAGTGGTCCAGTCTGTAGCGATTTTGTATTAAATCGACGGTCTCAATATATTATATTTTAACCGTTTTCACTGACATCGCCAAATTAAATTATAAAAAATTTAATTTTATCCCTTTTTTTAATTTTTTCTCCTAGACTTCTTCTTATTTAACATAAAAAGGATTAGACTCTGGTACTTTAAAATAAACATAGATAGACATTTATTCATTTAACTTAGAAAAAACGAGTTTTCCTGGTTTTATAATACGATTTATAAAAACTATAGCATAAAAAGAGTAGAAGAATCTCTTTTCACCAATAAAACATTAAATAATTAGCCTTTGAAAGTTCTCTTAAGTATTTAGTAAAAAAGGGATACTATCATAAATACTTAAAGTAATTATATAAGTATTTAAAGTTTAATTTTCAATACTGATTGCTTAAACTATAAATGATAGGACTTTGAATTAATAATTTATTCCTTAATCTTATACATCATTTCAGGCACAAAATGTGGTGAAATTATACTTCGAAGTTTAATCATAGATTCTTTCCATATACTGATATTCCATTGATTAGGCTTACCTGTTTTTACTACACTAATCCGCCTAGGAGTGCGGAGACCAAACTTATCAGTAAGTATCTCAGATAAGAAAATACAATCTTCATAATTAAAACTATTAGTTGCTATACTTACCCCCTGGCCTTTTTTGCGTGAGCCATCTTGCATTAGGCCAAAGATATTTTATAAATACCAAACGGCTCTTGATTTTTTATATGTTTTGAAATAGTATTACGGGACATTTTCATCTTTAAGGCTGCATCACGAAAAGAAGAAAAATGTAAGGTATCATTAGTCTCTATATTAGTAAAAATAAGTTTCTTACTCTTAGTCAAAACATTAAATTTAGCCATTCCATCACTAATTCTGGCTCTCCTAGGAGCTTCTGATGAAAAAGGAGTGCTATTCACTCTAGCTATATTTTTTCTTAATTTGGCTAAATGTTCGGGAGTTTTAATTATCATTTGAGCTTTTGTACTTTCTGAGTGTTTAAATCCTAAGCTTGAATAAGCCTTTGGCTTTATATTATATTCAGGATTAAAAAGATCTATATAAAATTGTTCCCTTTCAATAATTAAAGAAGGATCGCAATATTCTAGAATTTCCAATTGGAAGTTTGAATAACCATCACTTAAAAGAGCTTTATTGATTAACATGTTTAGTTTGGCTAATGCAATATGATTATAACTATAATACTTATAAAATCTTTTATGCAGACTTATACTAGATCCAACATAAGATTTCCCGTTTAATTTATTGAGCCATCTATAAACTCCAGACTTATTTTTGTTTTCTTTAATAATATTTTCCTTTTGTACATCGGCATCTTTATATACTAATAAAGGGAATATACTATCTTTATATTTTGCTGTTAAAGGTCTTTGATTTGAATTTAAAGTATAACTAATTAAATTATTAAAGTATTCATGGGGCAAGTAAGGTTTAATAATAGCATGTAACACAGAAAAAGAATCTTTTTTAATAAGTATGACTTTAGTATCTTCATAAGAACAAATTAAACTTTCTAAGTCATATTTACTTTTTAGTGCTTTTATGATTATATTAAGATCCTCGGTATTATCTAATCCTACGCGTAATATTAAACCTTCAGTGGTTAAAAGGTAATTTTGCATTACAAGGTGAGCCAAGCCTAAAGGTGTTATGTATTCACTTATCCATTTAGGCACTTTTTTAAATGTTTTTCCTGTAGACATGTCATTAACATAAAATCCTTCATGTATCCAAACTAAATTGGAGTAAGTAAAAAGAGTAAATCTAAAATTAAATCTATCTATAGTATTAGCACGTTTATCTAAAAGATTTTCGTGTGTTTTAATTAATTTTGGTAAAAAACTTGCGCAATACCCTTTTTCATAAAAATAAAGAGCCAATTGATGAATATAAGCTGTGTTAGATACAGCTTGTTCAATCTGAAATCTTACACTCATTCCATCCCTACTAGGGATTTTATGAGACCACCAGTCTCCTAACATGCCACAAATAATTATGCTTAGAATATCTAAATTATGAGGACCTATTCGGAGTTTTGCTTTAGTTCTAGCTTTACTAAAAGGTAGTAAAGGGACAGAGCTACTAGAAATTAACAAGTATGATAAAGGAGAAAATTCAGCAAGGTCTATACAAAATTGTTCTTCTAATGTGCCTCTATTAAAAGATGAAAAGATTAAATTTAAATTATCAATTAAAAAGCAATTTGGCCAAAGCATACTAGCCATCATTAAGATAAGTATTATAACTCCTATATTCCATACTAAACTTCTAGGTTCTCTATAAGAGCTGTAGTATAGACCTCTTGCAATGTGAAGGTATACAAATATGAAGAAGAATGAAGCAACATTAGCATGTGCGTATCTTAATGCCCATCCTGCGTTAACATCTCTCATGATCAAGGTAAAACTATATTAATTTTACAGTAATTTAAAGTAAATTTTGAATAATCTAACAGCCTTTGATTAATCTTATCTTACTCTACTTTGATTTAATAAAAAGTAACAGTAAGAGTAAGAGTAGAAGTAAAAACTAGGCTATGAATATTGAATCTCTTAAGTCAACTTTTTTAGTTAATATAAGTTTAACTTTGGACTATATCTTAATTTTAAAATTAAATTTTTTTCGTTTAGTCTCTGAGGATAACTTTAATCCTGCTGATTATTATTTTATATTTAACTCCTTAGACTTTTCATTTACTTCTTCTCTTCATTCTTCTATTAAGACTAAGGTAAAAGGGAGAGGAAGAGGGGTACCAAATAAATAAGATTTCAGGAAGTAAATTTATAAAATTTATATAATTTTTCAGCATATAGAAAAATTTAAAGAACACACCATTAGGATATATATTTTTTATTTTTTTTTAATATCTTTTACACTTTTCTTTTTAATGTATAAGATTCATTATTATATTTAAGGGTATCACCAGAATCTAATCTTCTATTTATAGTTTTGGGATCTACTTTAAAATGTTTAGAACAATCTACTATAGAATCAAAACTTCTAAAGAAAATACCTTCTTTAAATACCTCAACTTTGACATTTCCTCTTCCTCTAAGATACTTACCTAGAGACTTTATATAAATTTTACCATCAGAATGAACTTCAAGATTTGAAGGAGCTTCTAATAATAATTTAATTTTTAAATCTAAGTCCTTAATAATAGAGGAACCAGCTGAAGATTTTGTAATTTTACCTTCTCATAGGAGACACGCCTCTGATTTTATATTAGTACTTAGTCTATTTAAGTTCATTCTATTACAAATAGATACAATTATATCATTACCTTCAGGTAAAAAATGCTTTCCTTGAATTTTTAGATTTAAAACAACTTTCCAATCTAAATAGTCTAATTCTTTTTTACTTAGCCATATTAAATTATCAAAAAAAGGAATTATTACATTACTTATATAATTTGAATCACTCACTTGTATTTTTACTATAGGATTAGAACGTTCATTTTTAGCTTTCTTATCTTCATTAAGAGCTACCACATTACTAAATTTATTTCTTATAGGATAATTTCCAGGTAAACTTAATAAAAATCTTTGAATTTCTAACATAACTTTCTTTTCACTTAATGTTTGAGATATTCCAAATTCTAAGGAAAAATAGTTATTCTTAGCTATAGAAAAAGAACCTTCTCCTTCAATAAAGCCCAGTAACCAATAAGGAGTAATTCTTATAGTATGTTCACTTGGCATTACAAATGAAGTTATTTTTCTATTCATAGAATTTTTAATTAGAAGAATTTCTTCAAAAATTTTCAATCTATTAGATTTATAATCGTTTGGGCTATTCTTTCTATCTAACATATTACTATAAAGACTATAAGCTTTTTTAAATTCAAGAAAATTCAAATGTTTAGAGGTATTTAAAGGATTTTGACTAAAAATTTCTATTATTTTTTCAATTTCTTTCTGTTTACTTACTTCAAAACTAACAAAACGCTCAAAAATACGAACAGTACCTAATCCTAATCTATCCTTTATTTGTTTAAGCATAGGAGCATCATCTTTATGTAAATAAATCGTATATTTAAAAGTAATACCTTTTGAAGAAACTACACCTTTTTTATTTTTATAATTATTTATACTGAGCATAAAACAACCTTCCCCGTCAGTAAAACCTTTTAACCATTCAATGAATTCTTCATTCGTCAATTCTTTTAATGATTTAGTACCTCCTTCAGTACCACATTTGCTGGAGTTATCACTGAGGCTTCCATTAGAAAGTTCCCGAAAATTAGGAGTTAGATTACCAAATCTGCAAGAGTTAGAGTTAAGCATATATGATGAGTTTAAATAAATTATTTCTGAAAACTTAAAGAACTTAAAATAAATATTAATAATAGAATTTATCAAATAATTCGAGTAAAAAGTGACTAAATTGTTTTCTAAGCCTAACCATCTGTTATAATTAATGAGATATAAGCTTATTGGTATGCAATATAAAATAAAAGTACATACCAAAACTAAAAAGAATTTTAAAAAAATATTAAATATTGTCCTGTTTGTTAAAGAATGTTCTACTGATGAAAACGCTAAGTCTACATTAGGTTGGTAGTGCATTGCTAAAAATACTCCAGTCAAAATTTGTAAAATCAAACAAGTAGCTAGTAAAGACCCAAAGTTCCATAAATATGAGATATTAGCAGGTTGTGGGGAATCCACTACATAAGAATTAAGTAGTCTGAGGACTACATTTTGTTTTAACAAACGCATTTTGTTATTTTTTATAATAACTTTCAAATCCTAAATAGGAGATTTCTGCGCATAATCCTAAATTTTAACTCCTCTCGCGTATAGATATTATTACTGTGTCAAACTGTTCACAAATTATCCAAGCTCTAATTAATACCAAAGTATTTGAAAACTAAAGTATTATTATTAGTTGAAAATTAAGATTAGATTAGATTTGCAAAAACCTACCTTGGACCCCGCCCGACTTTTTAGGTCTGCCTTCCTTAAAATCATAGGAGATTTATTTTTTTTAATTGGCTTAATATGCCACCCGGCTCTTCCAGTTTTCGCTACGCCTTAGCTTATTAAAAACCTCAAACTAATTAATAACCAAAGGCAAATCCGTCCTTAGCGAGATCCTCAAACGAAATTGGAAATGAATAAAGCCCAGACTTTTTTTTTTAGAAAAAAAACAGATAGAAGCAATTAAATTAATATTAGGATTAAAATTACGAAAAATAAGATAAGCAAGGCTATTATCAAGGATGCATATCTCTTTTGGTACCATTAGGATTGAATTCTTAATTAAATAGAAATATAACTATTATTCTTCTAGTTATTTATATAATAATAATTAAAAATTTATTATTTATGAATTAAGAATCAAAGGAAGGAATTAATTAAAATTCCTTTCTTTTACGAAAGGGTTTTACATGAGTAAATTTTTTATAGGTGACAAGGGTATACAACTCTAATCTTATTTAATATAAGGATAGTAAATTATTGTATGGAGTAAGGGCCTTCTCTCTATTTCATTTAATTTAAGGCTATCATGACTCCTTTCCTATTATAAAAATTTTAATGGAACCATCTTTAATTAACAGATGGTTCCATTAACGGCTCTAATTATAAATCTAACCCTAATTCTAATTTAATTAGATATAAGAGAAGACTTAGGCCTTTAAATGTCCTACCAAGCTCTGTTATTATTTAAAATAATTAGTCTTTTGAGTGCGATAGAACTATTCCTTTACGCTAGTCGACAGGATGTTAATTAAAAAACTTTAGAGATAAAGGCTAAGCTTAGATCCCAAATTATTATAAGGACTGGCGTATTAGAGATTGATAAATTAAGTTATTACTCTTACCCGCTCCAACTCTCACTGTCAAGAGTTAAGATTGAGCTAGTTCTCCTATTATTTTTTATAGTTTAGTAACATTAAGCCTTATTAATAGTCCCTCCTTAATACATACTAAGAAGCTCTCACTCTCAGTTTAACTATAATGCTAAGTCTAACTTTAAATCTAAGTCTAGGCATTAGGGTCCCTCCATATTGAAATTTCCTGTGGCGAAATAAAGATAATTATTTATTTACATAAGTTCATTAAAAGTATAATAAGTAAGGATAGTATTGAACTAATAAGTAATTAATGAATATCTAATATTTTTCTAGTTTAAATATCAAAAATTATTTAAGACTATGCTTAGATGGTACCATAAAGACTAATAGGCTAAACATCTCAAATAATATAGGATCTACATTTGGTACCACCTTGAGGGCCCATATTTAGTTTTTTAATATATAAGGTGGTACCATCTTATATCAATCTCCATTAACTTACTTAAATAGTAAGAAGATTAGTATAAAATTTTAAGTGTTTTGATAGTTAGGACGTCTAGTAATAAAAGTAGGAGCTACTAATGATAATAATAGTATAACACCACAAATAATTAGCCAAGAGGCCCCGTGAGTATATAATTCTTGTCCTAAGGATTCTAATTGTAAAAAAGGAGATATTTTAGCGTCTATTGAATTAGGGTTTATAGTACTATATACTATATCATTCAATGATGATAAATTTCCTCCTAGTCCTCCTGCGCTTAAAGAATCAGAAGTATCTAAAAAGGGTAGTAAACTCTCTGGAGTACTTTCATTTAACAAGGCTCTACTGTTTAATGTTTTTAATAATTCCACAGGCCAATATAAAAAAGAAGTCCCTCCAGTCCCAGCTCCAATGCTTAAAAGTGATTTAGGTAAAATACTTACTATTTCATAAATAAATAAAATACCAATTGAAAAGGCTAAAGGAATATTTTGAGTATATTGAGAACCAGCTTCCATAATATCTGTTAATTTAATATTAATAGACATTATTACAAAAAGAAATAATATTGTAATAGCTCCCACATAAAGTAAGACATATGTAATACCTATAAAACCTACTCCTAAAATAAGTAAGTAACCTGCTGCATTAATAAAAACCGATATTAAATAAATAACAGCAATAACTGGGTTTTTACTAGTAATAACTAAAATACTGGAGAAAATTGAAGTAAATGCTAATAAATCTAAAAGAATGTGATTCATTGTTTAAATTAGTAAAATAACTGCCAGTGTTTTCTTAATAAAAGATTCTATGTCTTAAGATGTTTACTATAAACAAAATAGTAATATAAAAGATCAGATGGTTCCATGTTTAAGTTCTAGATTTAATTATTAATAAAATATAAGGCATAAAGAAATCTTAAAAAGAATCCTATTTTTTTTTTCATAAATTTCTGCTAAATTAAGATAAGGATAAATTATTATTAGATATATCTTATGGTTCCACATTGTGAGACTATAAAATTTTTATATTAGCTGGGCTTATCCTATACTTATAGCTAATCTATATATTAATGTGTCCTAGGGGAAAAATATTTACTAATCTTTAAGTCATGTAGATTAGTCTTTAATAAATCTTAAATTAACATAAAAAGATGCGGCTTGAGAAGAAAATAAATCTAAGAAAATTATTAATAAATAATAGATATTTAATCTAGAGTTACCACATTCTCTTAATAGTTTAACTTATATAGTAAGGATAAAGCGTTAATTTATGAAACATTAAATAATATTTTAGGTTTAAAATTACAAAATTAGGCCGAGAGGCAAATAAAATAAAAATATTCACAGTCGACTAGTCACTTACGAAATAGACCTCCCTTATTAAATCCTAATTGGATTATTGATAGTACGAATTAAGTTTGTTTTCCTAAATAAGCGATCAAGCTTTAAAGGTTTAAACAAATTTATTTGTTTATAAATTATCTAGATCTAGTAAGTTAGTAAGGAGCAATATCGAAGGCCATTAATATACTTGGTACTAAGATTAACAAAGCTACTGCAATAGGAAGTAAATTTAGCCAACAAAGTTCGATTAATCCATCGTATCTTAATCTTGGCAATGTCGCTCTGAAAAGAACAAACATGAAACAGAATATACAAGTTTTCAATCCTAGTATTATAGATTGAATACTGAATACTGTGTTATTTACAAATATTTCAGGAAAGTGGTACCCACCTAAAAATAATATAGCTGTGATACTACTAAATAGTACAATAGAGCTGTATTCAGCAAGGAAGAAGAAAACGAAAGGAACTGAAGAGTGTTCAGTGAAGAATCCCGCAACTAATTCAGACTCCAGAATTAGCTTCAATTTTAAATTACTTAATTGTCTAGTTTTCGTATATAATATTTACCTAAAAAAAGTTTTCCTGATTTCAAGTATCGTCCTACTGTTCCCTTAAATACACCATATTCAGCTGCTATTTCGACTTGTATTTTAAATGATTTTATTAGATTATTGTTTAAATCATATAAACCTAGGGGGGTTTTACTTAGAGCAGCTGAAATTTTTTTGTTTAGAATCGATTCTATGTTTTTTATTAAACATAGGGTTTAAATTTCCAGGCTTACTTATAGCCTTTTTAGCATCTGCGGTATGTTTCTTTCCATACCGCAGATGCTTTGACTTATCAGCTAATCTAAGTTTCATTTTTTTAATAAGCAGTGTGTTTATATCCTAACATAGAAACAGCCTCCTTTTTAAAGTTAAAGTTATATATATCTTTAAAAGGAAAACTTTTTATAATTTCGGTTTCTATGTCAGTAAGTAGAACAGCAGGATCAGTAAGATAATAGAAAATAACAAAATTAAAATTATTTAAACCATGGTTAGTAATGCTTCTTTGCAATCTAACATTAGAGACTTACTCCTTTTATGTGAACTGTTAATCTTTCATATAGATTCAAGCTATAACCTATATACTGTTTTCCATCTTTTATATTTATAACACCATAGACACCTACATTTTTAAGATCTGCTTTTAGATACTCAAGTTGAGAAAAGTCTTTATATGTTTTAAGTGGGAAAAGTACGGAAGCCATAGAATAAGAAAATAGATTATAATTAGGAGTTAGGTGTTTAAGTGTTATTATTAATAATACGAAAAATATGATAATTAAGAATATAAAAATAGTTTTTTCCCTTTTTAATTAGTCTTTCGAGTAATATTTGAATATATCTTATTGAAATTAATATATTTCAATAAATGCGTGTATTCGATGAGGAGAATATAAGTAAATCTAACTTTCTAAATTAAATATAATTTAGTTAGATTGGGGTATAATTTTCCTGCTGATTAATCATTGTGGTGGTACATCTTTAATAAATTCATTTAAATTTATTTCACTAGTTCTAATTTAATTTAATTTAATTTAATTTTATTTATAGACTAGTATTAAAGCTTTAGATTTTCCCAGCATATAGCAAATTTTATAGAGACCGAATCTATTGGGACCGGGACCAACGGGATATTATAAGATAAAGCCTCTTGTAGATCGAACGGAGTTCTCGAAGTTTCAGCTAACACACTAATAAAATAAAAAATAAATACTGGCAAAAGAGGAATAATAAACCAAACTGCTTGTTGAAGTTCTATTATTTTAGTAAAGTTAAATGAACCTGTCATTATTACAATGATTAAAATAGCTGAGCTCAGTACTAACTCATATGAAATCATAGCAGCTGTACTTCTAAGGGAACCTAAAAAGGCATATTTAGCAAACTTTAATATCTATTTTTCAAAAAAAAAAATTTAGACCCTCGCGCCAAGAATAAGCTCGTTAGTCTAATATAATTATAATTTAATTTCATTTTTAATTTACTTGTTTTTCTAATACTAATTACTAATACTAATAATTCAAGTTAAAAAATAAATAGATATATAAAGGTAGATCATTTCTTAAAATAAATTATTTAAGACTTTATAAGATGTGCTCCAGTTTAACGACGCATCGCTTTTGCTCGCACGGAGGGACTCTATAATGTTAATACTAAAATTTTAATATAATAATATACTAAAATCTTGAAGCCAAACCAAATCGAAACTATAAATTTTCGGGACAGGAACTTTAATAAGGATTATTCTTCATATTCAGACTTTAAGATATTAGAATAAAATAAATATCCTTTATAAGGGATGTTTGAATCTAAATATTTTCTTATTAATTTACGATCTAATGTTAATTCTTTACCTGCGGATGTCATAGAAATAAAAGGTCTATTATTTATTAATTGATTGTCCTTATAGGCCCATACTAACATAGATTTTTTATTAGGTTTTGCATAAAGAGTGTTAGTCTTTAATCTTTCTAATTCTTCAGATGATAAATTTTTACTAAAGAAATAAAACCCTTTAAAATTAATTCCCGTGTCCTTATACTTCTGTACTGTTCTAATTCTTTTTAGTTTAAGATCCCTTAACATTTCTTGTTGAGATTGAAAAGGTTTATTATTAACTAAAATTAAATTATTATTGTGTAAAGTATAAACCCACACAGGTTTACTTAAACTACTTACTTTACTTCTAATAGTTCCTTTATCTATTAAAAATTTTTTTTCTCCTTCATTTAGTTCTCTTGTAAAGCAATAAAATCCTTTACTCATAGCAATATTTCTATCTAATATGTTAATGATAGTTGATCTAGAGGTACCAATAAATAGACTAGCATCTTTAATGGTATTGAAAGGCTTATTATTAACTAAAATTAAGGTGGGACCATCTGAATAATAAGTCCATATTTTTTTAGGAAGATAGCTACTTAAACCTATAGTATTTAGCTTTCTAGCACCAGCTATAATCATACTAATATCTTTAATTTCTTTAGTAAAAAAGAAAAGATTTTTATAGGGAACATAAGTATCAGCATAAATATTTATAGTTCTAGTTTCAATATTTAAATTATTTTGAATTTGCCGTAGATTTTCAAAAGGCTTATTATTTAATAGATTAAGAGTATCTTCAGATATTTGTTCATATACCCACATATGATTATTTTCATATTCCTCTTTTGCCAGTTCAGTATTATCTAGTGACATGAAAATAGAATCATATTTTCTATTGTTAAGTTGAATATGTTTTAAGACAGATCTTAAGGTCCTATGTATTTTATTAGAATAATTAGAAGAAAATTTACCATTTAAAGTAGGTAAATATTTTTCAATATAATAATTTTCTCTTAAGATTAAGTCTTTTTCTGCGCAATATTCTAATATGTGCGCAGAAAAATTATTCCAGCCTATAAATCTAATCATGTTACCTAGCTTAGTAGTTTCTAACTCTGTCCTAGAAAAATGACTACTTAATCTATTAGATAAGTCTACTGCTTGTCCTATGTAAAATAATCTACTGTCTAGTTTACACTTAAGCATATAAATTCCTGAAACTTTAGATAATTTTTTTCTAAAAGCTAGTCTTTCTTTTTCTAAAGAAAATTTTTGACAGTCTAAGATAGTAGTAATACTGGAACTATCTGTTACTAATTTAATATTTTTGATAAAACTTTCTATTATTTCAAATGGTACGTCTTTAACTCCTAGCTTAGTAGTAGTAGAATCCGAAGCTATAGCTTTTATATTTTTGCTATAGAATCTTTTATTTTCAATATTAAACTGAAAAACATTTAATGCTGGGCTACCCTTCCCCTTATTATTAAGAGAATAATTACCCGGATATAAATAATTAATATGAGCGCGATTTAGATTTAGAAGACTAAGAAGGGAAGTAGAATATGATAACTTATTAGAATTATTTAGAATATGTGATTCTTTCGTTTTAATAATTATCTTATGACTCTGTATTCTATATTCATATAAGTAAAATTGTTTTAAAGTGTTAATATAATTTTGAGGAGGAGAATCATTATTTTTTAATTTAAATATAGTTAAATGGTTTGGCATGGTGTATTTCTTGAGTAGGACTAGGAGAGCTATTTATTTCTAATTTAGTATAGATCTCATCTTTATTATCATTTAATTATTCTAAAACAAATTAAAGGAAATCTTTTAAAAATTTAATAAACTAAACTTACTAAACTTAATCTCCTAAAATTTATTTAATTTTAATTAGAAACGCAAAGATTTAAAGGACTCTAGATTTAAATTTTAAATCTGTGAAAGACCTGTAGAGGTAGAGATGACTAAATATTATGAAAAATTTTAAAACTAAATCAGAAATAAAAAGATCATGTCTTAAAATACTTTATTTTATAAACGTATGATCGTTGAGGTTTTTTTTTACCTGCTAGTTAATTTAGACCCAGGATTTAAGTTATTAAAATGTAGGTAATCTTTAATGGGAAGACCACTATCCTTGGCTATTATAATTTTCTAGCATATAGTTTATTTCTAAATTAACAGAAGCTATTTTATTTTTAAGCTTAAGCTGCTTTGCTTTGACTTAGATTTATTCTTCTTATTAATTCAACCCTAATAATGCTTTAATTTAAAGCAACAATTGTTGAGTTAGCTGACCAACCACTGAATAGGATACCGTAAACTCCTAATGAAGATAGAGTTAAAGTATAAAGTATTCCCATAGAAAAGTCTGAAATAGCTAGACCTTGTCCAAAAGGAATGATGGCCCAACCTAATAAACTAAAGATTAAAGTTACGACTGGAGATAGATAAAATAGTACTTTATTAGCTTGTGTGGGTACTACTGTTTCTTTTAAGATTAATTTTAAAGCATCGGCAACAACCTATCAATATAGGTGAAAATATTTTTTAAATAAAATATTAGTCTAACATTACTCCTACTTACTTTTCTTATACCTTATGAAGAAAAAAAAAATATATTAAATTTTCTAAATTAGACTGGTTAAATTTAGCGAAATAAAATTATTAGTCTAAAAATCTAATAATGAATTAAATTTATAATTAGATAAGACCTAAAATAATAAGGAAGGTGCGAGTGTTAATTTTCACGCTATTCCTATCTATAGGTTAAAAGAATAATAAAATTTCCAGATTTATAAATCTTAGTGTTATAAGTTAATTTATCTAATTGAAGAATTTTTATGGTACCAAAAAGATAAATTGCTGTTATCCGGCGTGCAAATTTGTATTATACCAAATAAATTAAGGTTTAGAAGACTGAGGCTTAGAAAAATAATAATAACCTTTGAAAGGTTTGCTACTATCTAATTTTCTAGGTAGAGTGCTTTGACTAATTGGCAAATGTTTTACAGCTTCCCTAATACTTCTAAAAGGCTTGTCATTTACCAAAGTAAAAGATTCTTCAGTATAAACATAAATAGGTTTTCCTAAGACTGCTGCAGCTGCATCCAATGTAGCTTTAGGGAGACCTTTTTGCCAATACTGATTTTTAGCTCCTAGTCTAGAATTACTCATTCTTAATCTAGTGTCATCATTGTGACTTCTACCTAAAAGAGTTGTACTTATTTTAAGTTTAGTCAAAGGTGACTTTTCTAAAGATCTAGAATCAGAATAAGCTTCTTCTAATATATTTAAAAGAGGTCTATACTTTTTTAAATACCAGTTTTCTCTTTCCTGTATTTTAGATGGAGAACAAACTTCTACTATGGTTACAGAAAAAGTTTTCCAACCAAACCTTTTTAAGAAAATTCCTAGTAAACTAATTTGAGAGGGACCATTATAATAATAATACTTTAATCGTTGGCCTAAATTACGCGAAGAACCGTAATAATAAAAATGACGGCAATTTAAATAAGTAATCTTATAAATTCCTGAAACATTCCACCATTTTTTTTGAAAAGTGGAGTGCTGATTCAAAAAATCATGACAATGATCCACAGATCTGTGTTTCTTTTTTCGAATTGTACTTAAAAGATTGTTATTTTGTGTATTTTTACTATCTTTGGGGTATTTAGGGCCTCTGTCAGTAAATTTTTTGAATCCTTTTTTAAAATTTAGGATTAGTCTATATAAAGAATTATCATCTATATTCTTGAAAATTTCTTCGTATTTTTTAGTGGTACCTCTAAGATAAAGATAAAATACTAAACCAAAACGACCTGGCGCTAGTCTAATACTGTATAAGTATTTAGCTACATTTTTAGTAGTATTATTAATATATCCTATTAATAATTCTAAAGGTAAAAGTAAATAAAGGTAAACTGACTTTATAAGGGTATTATTTAAAGGTGATGATGTTGTCACTAAGTTTTTTAAAACACCTATATCTATAGGTAGATCATTTCATTATAAATTTTAACTTTAGCCTTTTAGAAAGGAGAATTTAGCAGTGTTAAAGGACTTTCAGAAAGACAAATAAAAGAAGAGGATGCTCCTTGAATAACTCTAACTCATCATACTATAATTAATAGAAAATTAGAGTCATGAAAATTAAAATTTATATAAGACGTATGATCGTTAAGAATATAGTATTCTGTTGATTAACTAAAACCTAATCTTTTTACTTTAGGTATATTACTCTATAATACAAACCACAATGATCTTATAGCATAAAGGGCCAGATCTTAACCAAATAATCGCATTAAAGTAATTAGGTATATTAAGTATTCCAACATATAGTCTTATTTTTCATAGTTAAAAAAAAAAAAAACTATACCAATCTT